>Ga0207789_1000084_pt1 | contig 89848 bp, 79 predicted proteins | sample HigsolmetaGSP12D_FD_184840 | JGI IMG/M metagenome (GOLD analysis project Ga0207789, IMG submission 184840) | High solid enriched microbial communities from the Joint BioEnergy Institute, USA - SP1-2-D (SPAdes) | ecosystem: Engineered > Bioreactor > SSF (Solid state fermentation) > Aerobic >... | reverse complement strand
CACTATCCATCATATTCCAATTATGGAATCCGAGAATGGGGGTAAGATAAACAAAACAAAAGACTTTGTGAAAATATTCACCCCTTAATTTTTTTGAAAATCTGTCTTGACAAATAGGGCCACCTTAAGGAGAAGGAAACGGAGGTTACAAATATGGCACTTTTCAAAAGCGGAGAAAATCGTGAAAAACACCTTCAGCAGGTACAAGAATTTTTATTTGAAGGCGAGCAAGTCGAACAAACGTATGGATTATCAACTAACTTTGTTGCTTTGACGAATAAAAGACTTATCTATGTCGGTAAAATACCCCTTAGCAAACAAACTCAAGTGACTTCGATTCCATATAGTAAGATCGAGGAGATAGGTTTTGAAATCACGGGTTCCTTCTCCCTGACGAACAAAATAAACGTATTGACCAAAGCAGGAAACCATGAGCTTGAATTCGATAAATCCGCAAATATTAAAGAGTTCTATATAAACCTTTCTAAGCATATTTGCTAATAAAATGAATCCCGCCCAGCCAAATGCCAAGCGGGAATTTCCATTTAATCCAGTTATTTCTCAACTCATTTTTAAGTAAAGTAATTCCATTGTGGATACAAATGAAGCGGGATCGCTATGTCCCGCTCTTTTTGTTACTCCTTCCCAACCCCGGATCCGCAATTTCTGACGGTCCAATATAGTCCACTTCGTTTCAACTGCTCCTTTAATCTGCGATTCAAAATGGCTGGCTGCTCCAGGACGTGATCGGGTAAATCAAACCACACTGATGATTTGGGAAGCCCCAACCCTTCCTGATAGCGGATCGCCAAATTGGCGGCTTCGTGAAGGGTCATTTTGTCCATCGATGAAAGCCCGAGGCCGTTATCAAACCGGATATGAAGGGTATACATTCCGTCCTGATCGGCTTCGGCCACGATGTACTTTCCTTCCGGAAACCGCTCAAATGGGTTGTACTGGGCTACTTCGTAAGTACGAAATGTTAATTCAGCCATTAGAGATAAATCCCCTGTGCGGAGGAAGCGATATTTTCCTCTAATTTTTCAGTGATTCGTGAAATGATGGTGTCAATATCGGATTCTTTTCTTACGTGCATATCGCCATTAATTTGAACCGTTGGAGTGAGAGAAACGTTATTCTGGATCGCCTTCATTTCGGCTAATTCGCGCATCATCTTGATGTCCTCGCTGCTGATATCCACCGTATCGCGAATTTTTCCTACTTCGCCTATTCGGCCAATGCTGTCAATTTGTCCTGCTGCTAAGGCCGCACCGCCGTTAAGATCGCCAAGCGAAGACGTAAAACCTTTCGTGCCGCCGAATCCGAGCATCTGATTGGCCATTTTTCTCAGGTTGTCCTCGTTGAAGTTTCGCGTGAAGCTAGCTGCTTTATCAAACGTGCTCTGGATGCCACTAGCGACCTTATCCGAGAATTGGCTAAAATCCACAGTTTTGAGCTGAAGATTAATTTCGGACTCCAAACCCATGAACTTTCCGACCGCGTTAATGACTTTGTTCACGCCGTCCAAAAGCGTATTTACCGCATTGACAAATCCGTTAATGAAGGACTCCAGTCCATTTAGCGCCCATTTGACGAATCTGGAGACAACATCCCCCATGAACTCGAAAGCCTTTGCAAAGCCTTCACGTACCGGCTCAACCGTCGCGATTAGCGTCAACAATCCGATAATTAAAGCCCCGATCGCGGCAATGACCAGACCGATTGGATTTGCATTTAAGACGGCGTTGTATGCCATTTGGGCCGCTTTTGCTATCTTCGTAGCAAGCGTTACCGCATTAACTGCGCTGTAGTATGCCAAAAACCCGGAAGCAAGGGCGGCAATGATCGGCAGCGCGTATTGCAAATTCATAATCGACTGTCCCAGCCACTGAACACCATTCACAAGCCATGTGACCGAACGAACGGCCAAATCAATTCCCCCAGACAAACCGGCCATCACAGCGTTAAATGCGCCGCTCTGCATGAAATTATTCAGCATTTGGATCAATGGCGCAAATGAGCGCATTCCCGCCGCGCCTGCTTCCGCCAAATTGTACTTGAACCGGTTGATCGTTGCTTCCCATTTAGCGGCCGGCGATTCGAGCATTTTTTCAAAGGCTTCCTGTGTCATGTTCTGCTGGTTGAGCAGCTGATCCATACCTTTTATGAAGCCCTCCAGATCGCCCGCCTTAGCTGCCTGTAGCGCGGCACTGTTTTGGATCATGCCGCGGCCCATATTGAAGCGATCAACGATTGAAGTGTAATCTCCGGACAGCAATTCTTTCATCGAGAAGGCGGCGCCTTGCAGCCCTTCAGCCGGGTTAAGCTTAGCCAGCCGCATAGCCAAATTGTTCAACTTCTCCAGTTGGTTAGCGTCTCTCGTCGTGCTCAAGAACGACATACCGCCGGCCAAAGCGGCATTAACGTCTTGGCCATATTTCAAAGCTTGCTTGGTCAAAGTATTGTAAATGCCTTGTCCGATGTCAGCGCTGCTGGCCCGGGCCGCAAACGTGTCTACCGTCTGCTGTTGCTGCATAGTGGCACCCAACGTTGAACTCCCCAAGGCCTTTATACCTTGGAATGACAAGTCGAGGCGGATAGCACCGGTATGACCAATTACAGCGCCGCTGAAACTCTGTTTTCTTGTGTCGAATTATCACCATTTACTGTATGTTATTCGGCTTTTTCACATCAATTTCACATCAATGGGCCATTTCGAGCCCTGTATCAGTAAATTTCTATGACCTGTATTATCGACCTTAATCCCTTGTATATCAAGGCATTTTAAGACTCTGTTTCATTCCTGACGAGGAAACTGACGGATTCGATATGCCCCGTCCACGGGAACATATCCACCGGCTGGGCTTCGACGGTGCGGTAGTCGCCGTCTTCGAGCCGCCGCAAGTCGCGGGCCAGCGTCGACGGGTTGCAGGAGACGTAGACGATGCGCGCGGGGCGCATGGCGAGGATCGTGTCGAGCAGCGCGGGGTTGCAGCCTTTGCGCGGCGGGTCGACGACGACGACGTCGGGACGGATGCCGGCGGCCTGCCAGCGGGGCATGACGTCTTCCGCGGCGCCGGCCACGAACTCGACGTTGCCGATGCCGTTCAGCCGCGCGTTGCGCCGGGCGTCGGCGATCGCTTCCGGGACGATCTCGACGCCGTATACTTGGCGGGCGTGCCGCGCCAGAAACAGCGTGATCGTGCCGATGCCGCAATACGCGTCGACGACCGTCTCGTTGCCGGTGAGCCCCGCGTAAGCCAGCGTTTGGCGGTACAGCTTCTCCGTCTGCTCCGGGTTGACTTGGAAAAAGGACCGCGCGGAGACCGCGAAGCGAATGCCGCCGATCTCGTCGTAGATAACGTCGTCGCCCCACAGGACGCGCGTTTCGTCGCCGAAGACGAGGGAGGTCCGCGCCGGCTGGATGTTCTGGCAGATGCTGGTCACGCCGGGAATTTCGGCGCGGATAAGGGAGACCAGCTCATCGGCATGCGGAAGGTCCCGGGCGGCCGTGACGAGGACGACCATGATCTGTCCGGTCGCCCGGGCGTGCCGTACGATGACGTGGCGGAGCAGACCGCGGCCGGATTGCCGATCGTAAGGGGACAGGCCCAGGGACCGGGCGATCCGCTTCACGGCGCAAACAGCGCTTTCATTCTCGGACGATTGGATCAGGCAAGCGTCCATGTCGACGATGTCGTGGCTGCCCTGTTCGAAAAAGCCGCCGACGAGCCCGCCTTCCCCCGCTCCGATCGGCACTTGGGCCTTGTTCCGATACCGCCACGGATCCGCCATGCCGATCGTCGGGTGTACGACGACCGGCGGCCGCTCATCCGCCGGGGCTGGCGAAGGAGAAAGCGCATCCGCCACCGGGAGCTTGCCGATGCGCGCCAAATTGTCCGCGACGTGCCGTCTTTTCCAGCGAAGCTGGGCTTCGTAGTCCCAATGCTGCAGCTGACACCCGCCGCATTCCGCATAGATCGGGCACGGCGGCCGGCGGCGCCCGGGAGCGGGCCGGACGACGCTTAGCAGCCGGGCCCGGCCGTACGAGGCGCCGACGCTCCGCACCTCCGCCCGAACCCGCTCGTCCGGAAGCGCCCCAGCGACAAAAAGGGTATAGCCTTCGACTCGGCCTACCCCTTCTCCTTCATGCGTCATCCCGACGATCTCGACCTCCACCGTCTGTCCGGCCGCAACCGGAACCGAAGCCGGTTGCACGGCTGCCGTCCGCGGCCGGTTCGTCCCCTCCACAGCCGGACGGGATTCGCTGCGTACCCGTCGGGACGCCGCCGGCGCCGGCCTGTGCGACTTTTTCACGCCGTGCCTCCCCCTCGGTAGGTGGAAGAGCCCTTTTCATCCACAATGATGTTCAAATGCGACGGAAGAACCTGGAACGAGCAGGGCAGCATGCCCCCGAACTCGCCGTCCAAGTTGAGCTGCACCCGGTCGTCGGACTCCACTTCCAGCCGGTCCGTCTGGAAATGGATCACGTGCCCGTCGGACAGATGCTCCCCGCGAAGCGCCATCGAGGCGATCCGGATAAATTCGGCGAGATTGCACTTTTTCAAAATAAGTACGTCGAACAGGCCGTCGCACGTCGTCGCCTGCGGCGCCAGCCGCTCGAAGCCGCCGACGGAACTGCTGTTGGCGATCAGAAACAGCATGAACTCCTCGTGGAACTCGCCGGCGCCGTCGGCTTTGATGCGCATTCTGGTCGGACGCAGGTTGACCATTTTCTCGACGCCCTTCACGTAGTAGGCCAACTGGCCGATCATCGTTTTCAGCCGGCTCGGCACTTCGTAAGTCAGCTCGGTGATGGAGCCTCCCCCGGCGATGTTGACAAAATACCGGCCGTTGGCGACGCCGATGTCGATCGGCCGGGTGTGGCGGCGGACGATCAGCTCGCAGGCTTCGTCCCACCGCCGCGGAATGCCGTGGGCGCGGGCGAAGTCGTTCGTCGTCCCCAGCGGCAAAATGCCGAGGGGCGGCCGGCGGTCGTGAACGGCCATCCCGTTGACCACCTCGTTCAGCGTTCCGTCTCCTCCGCCCGCGATGATCAGGTCGAAGCCCCGCTCCACCGCTTCCGAGGCCGCGCGGGCCGCATCGTCCTTGCCTTCCGTCATGTAGCAGGACGTTTCGATCCCGCCGCGCTCCAGCATCTGCAGAATGGCGGGCAGCCGCCGCTTGACCTCCTCTCTGCCCGACGACGGATTGTAGATGAACCGGGCTCTGATGAAGCTCAACCGTGATCCCCTCTTTTCATAACCGAAGTTCCTATATTTTCCAGCCAACGCCGCGACTGTCGGACGATCCAGCGGGACAGCGCCGGATGCGGAAGCAGCGGCCGGCCGTTATAGCGGCAGTCGAGTCCGGCCAGCCGTTTCGGCACGGCGACCGAAGTGAAATACCCTCCGCTCAGAAAAAGCGGCAGCGCGAGGATGTCGTCGAGCGGCCTTCTGCGGCGCAGCGCCCGCCATTTCTCCGCCACCTCATCGGGAAGCAGCAGCGCGGCTTCCGCATCCGCGTATCCGCCCCGCTCCCGCAGTTTCGCGCACAGCCCCTCGGTTCCGCGGCGCCACGCCGCCAGAAATTCCGGCTCCCCGCTGCCGTGCGCGACGAGGAGCAAACTTTCGCGGCGAGGGTCGGCGGAAAGCTCCGCCAGCCGGTCGAGCAGCACTTCCGCGATCTCCTCGTCTTCGTCGAGCGGCTTGCCGTACGTCAATCGCGCGTTCACCCGAAACTTCGTCAAGTCGGTGTCCGTTCGAGGCGACGCATACGCGCCGAGCGCCCAGCCGATCTCGTCCACGTGCGTGCTGCCGGACGACACGAAAAACGGAATCGCCAGCAGGTCCGTCACGCCTTCCGCTTCCAGCTGCCGAAGCCCGTCCGGGATGAGCCGGTCCTCCACCAGCTCCAGAAACGCCCCGACGACCGGGACAAGCCCGTTGAACGCGGCTTTGGCGCTCTCTACGGTCTCGTCGATCCGGGACACCCATTCCCGCTCCCGCGATCCGTGGCTGATCACCAGGATGCCTGGCTTCACGCCCGCTCGCCTCCCGATTTTTCCGTCCATTCGACCTTTCTCATTCATGCTATCGAAACGTAAAGCCATTGTCAACGCGGCGCCGGCTGACGTGCCGTCATGAGCCAAGGGGATTCGGCGCAACACAAAAGACCGCCAAGCTGCACCTGGCGGTCTGTCAGTCTAATGGCGGCACGGGTACGCCCCTTGCTTATTTCTTCGTCGCAAGGAACGCGTCGAGCTGCTTTTGCTTCTCGGCGATAATGGTGTCGAGGCCGTTGGCCTTCTCCTTGCTCTTCCACTCGTCCGCCTTCGACGGATCGACCGATCCGGTTTCCAGCGCGGCGGCGTATTGGCTGCGGATGTTGGTGATGACCGCTGCCTGCGACTTGACCGGCGTGACGTCGAACGTGAACCCGAGCGCCGGCGATTTGTGCGCTCCTTCGTTGAACGCCTTGAACTGATCCCATTTGTCCGGCGCTTCCGTCTCGAACGTGTAGTTCAGGAATTGATTGCCCAGCTCCCAAGCGACGCCCGGACTGTAGTCCGCTGCTTTCGGACCGGCCTTGATGACGTTGTCGGACACTTTGACGTAATGCTCGCCTTCAATGCCGAAGTTGAGGAGGTTAACCAAATATTTGTCGGAGTGAAGCAGGTCGATGAACATCATCGCGCGGGCCGGATCTTTGGACGTCGCGGAGATCGCCAGCATCGCGCCGGCCGTTTCACCCGTGGATACCGTGCGCGGGCCCATGTTGATCTGCTTCAGCTTGTCAGGCATCGTAATTGCATTGGCCATCTCGGCGTCCTTGCCCGGTTTCAGCGAAGACATGATCATGAACACGTTGCCCTTCTTCATGGCGTCTTGGGTGCCGAGCTGGGTCGTTGCCGCGTCCTTGTTGATCAGCCCTTCCTGGAAGAACTTCCGCGCCAGCCTCAGGTTGTCCATGTAAACCGGATCGTCGAAGCGGGAAATGACTTTCGGGTCGTCCCCGTCTTTCTTGACGATGCCGTCGATGTTCGTATCGCCGAGATAGTCGTGCTGGACGAAATAGTGCGAGTTGAAGTTTTCGCCGTCGCGGAAGAACAGCGGGATCATGTTCGGCTTTTTCTCCTTGACCGTCAGGAGAATCGGCTCCAGATCGGCGACCGTCTGCACCTTGTCGAGCGCGTCGGTGAGGCCGAGTTCGTCGGCGATGTCCTTGCGGTAAATGACGCCGCCCTGCGCCGCCAGTTCCTTGTTGGTCGGCACGCCATAATTCAGGCCGTTGATCTTGGCGCCTTCGAGGAAGGCCGGGTCCAGCGTTTTCAGAATGTCTTGTCCGTACTGCTCCAGCAGATTGCCGACTTTTTCGCCGCCCGCCTCAAGGTTCGGGTCGTTCAACGGGAGATACGCGCCTTTGGACACGTTGTTGGCGTGGCCGTTCCATTGGGCCGTGAACACGACGTCCATCGCTTCGCGGGAAGCGATCATCAGGTTCATTTTGTTGTCCCATTGTCCCCAATCGATCGGGGCCAGGTCGACCGTGGCGTTGATTTTCCCTTTCAAATACTCGTTGATTTTGGCTTCGACCGCTTTCTCATCCTTCTGCGGCGGTCCTTCCCAGACGACTTTCAACTGATACTCCGGCAGCTTCGACGGGTCGATCGCTCCGGACGACGCGGATGCGGACGCGGACGCCGATGCGGACGGCTGCGCGGATTCGGAAGCCGACGCCGAAGCGGACGGCGATGCCGACGGGGACGACGACGCCCCTTTGTCTTTGCCGCCGCCGCAAGCCGCCAGCACGGCCGACAAAATCAGCGCCAGCGCCACAATAAGCGACATTCTCGCGACGGACGGGGTGCTCTTCTTGAGCATGGATATTGCCTCCCTTTTGAAATTGGACTTGCTTTCTATGCTTAACCGGCCGGTAATCCGGTTGAAGCCTTGCGCTAGCCTTTGACGGCGCCGACGGTCAGCCCTTTGATGAAGTAGCGCTGAAAGTACGGGTACACGAAGACGATCGGACCGATGCCGACCACCGCCATGGCCATCCGCACCGTTTCGCTCGGCAGCTGGAAATTCGGGTTAGCCGCCAAAATCGCGGAATAAGCCTGGGAGTTCGTGCTGAGGAACTGCAAATCCAGCATCGCCTTGTACATGCGGAACTGGATGCTCACCATTTTGTTGTCGTTGATGAAAAGCAGGCTCTGAAACCAGTCGTTCCAGTAATTCAGCGTGCAGAACAGGGCGACGGTGGCCAATACCGGCATCGACAGCGGCAGAACGATCTGCGCGAAAATCCGCCATTCGCCCGCTCCGTCGATTTTGGCGGATTCGAGCAGCGCCGTCGGCACCGAGTTGCTGAAGAACGTCCTCAGGATCAGAACGAAAAACCCTTGCACGAAATAAGGCAGCATCAGCGCCAGAATCGTATTTTGCAAATGCAAATATTGCGTATACATAATGTAAAAGGGGACGAGGCCGGCGTTGTACAGCAGGGTAAAGAACATGATGAACGAGAACAGTCCGCGATGCCTGAAATCGCGCCTGGAGATCGGATACGCGTACAGCGTCATCAGCGCCAGGCAGACAATCGTGCCGAACAGCGTCACGAAGATCGACACGCCGTACGAGAAAGCGACATTGTACCAATCGTGCAGCAGAAAATCGAAGGCGGCCAGGCTCAGCTTGTGCGGAAAGAAAGAGTAGCCGTTCACGAGCACCGTATTTTCATCGGTAAAAGAAACGATCAGGATCAGGATGAGCGGAACGACGCACAGCGCGGTGTAAATCCAGAAAAAGATATTGAACGCCGCGTTCGCCCCGGCCGAAACTTCGTGAACGCCGGCCAGCTTTCGCTTGGACGCAATTGTCGTCATGATCGGTTCCCTCCGTGAAGACCGTTCGGTCGGGTTTAGAATAGGGCGTCGTCTTTGCTAACCCGGCGGATGATCAGGTTGCTGACGAGGACGAGGATGAATCCGACCACCGCCTGATACATGCCCGCCGCCGACGACATGCCGATATCGCCCGTGACCAGAAAGCCTTTATAGACATAGGTGTCGATCACCAGCGTCGTATCGTAGAGCGCGCCCGCGTCGCGGGTTACCTGGAAGAACAGTCCGAAATCCGCGTAGAAAATGCGGCCGATCTGCAGCAGCGTCAGCACGATGATGACCGGCCGGATCAGCGGGAGGGTGATGGACCATACCTGTCTCCACCGGGAAGCGCCGTCGATCGTCGCCGCCTCGTAATATTCCTGGTCGATGCCGATGATGGCCGCGAGATAAATGACGGCGTAGTAGCCGATCCCTTTCCATGTGTTGACGATCGGAAGGATGAACATCCAGTAGAACGGTTCCGTGTACCAGTCGATCGGATGCTGAACCCCGAATGCCGGCAGAATCGTCTTGTTCAGCAGTCCGATCTCGGGATTGAGAAATCCGTAGACCAGATAGGTGATGACGACCCAGGACAGAAAATAGGGCAGGAACATCGCCGTCTGGTGGAACTTGGCGAGCTTGCGGCTGCGCATCGCGTTGAACATCAGCGCGAAAGCGACGCCGACGATCAGGTTCAAAACGATGAAGACGGCGTTGTAGGCGAGCGTGTTGCGGGTAATTTTCCAGGCGTCCGTCGTATTGAACAAATATTCGAAATTTTGCAGCCCGACCCACGGGCTCTTGAGCACCCCGACCGAATAGTTGACGTTCTTGAACGCAATGATCGAGCCGAGCATCGGCAAATAGTTGTTGATCAAGAGGACGATCAGCGCCGGCGCCATCATCAGGTAGAAGACGCCGAACCTTTTCCAGTATCCCTGATTCTGCTTCGTCTTGGCCGGAACGGCCGCCGCGCCGGGCCGGGTTGTCCCTACCGCTTGCTGCACTTTACCACAACCTTCGTCCTTGGGGTCACCTGCTACCCGATTGTATACCGGAGAAAGAGAGTCCATCTATCTACTACGGTGACCGAGATGACACTTTGGTGACATGGCCGCGGACAGCGGCCTGGGCGGGCGGACCGGTGCGAGTCCTACAGCTTCTGGTGCTTTTTGCGGTATTCCTGGGGCGACAGTCCGGTCATTTTTTTGAACAGTTTGGCGAAATAGGAGAAATGGTAATAGCCGACGCACTCGGCGATATGGCTGATTTTGTCGTTGGTCTCGGTCAAAAGCCGCTTGGCGCGCTCGATGCGCAGCTTGGCGATGTACTCGGACAAGGAGAGTCCCGTCTCCTTGCGGAACAGCCGGGACAGGTAGGCGGGATTGCGGTAGACGGCCCGGGCGATGTCGTCGCGGCTCAAGTCGCGGTCCAGATGGTCCTGGATATAGGCGTCGATCTTGGCGACGACGGCCGAGGCGTCCTTCTGCTTGTCCTGCAAAGCCTGCGCGGCGCGGCCGATCAGACGGCCGGCCCACTGCAGCAGCTGCTGCGGCGAGCGCGAAGCCTGCGGATCGTTCAGCTCGGCCACCGTCAGCGCTTCGTAGATCGACATCCCTTTGCGGTGCGCGGCCTGGTACATGAGATGGAGGAAGCCGAAATAGAACTGCTCCAGCGTCTCCCGGCTGGCCGACCGCTCCTGCAGCCGGCGGACGGCTTCCTCCAGCTGCGCCTGCAGTTCCTCGTACCGGCCGCCGTCCAGCAGGACGCCCCAATCGAGGAACGACGGCAGCAGCGAAAGGTCGCTGTCGAAGCCGGAGGCTGCGCCTTCGCTGCCCGCCGCGGCGTCGTAAACCGATTGGGAGGCGGAGACGTTGGACCGTTCCAGCTGCAGCAGCCGGTCGAGCGAAGCGGACAGCTCGCCGAGCGGCACGGGCAGCCCGACGTAGCAGGACAGCCGGGAACGGAAGTAATTCCGGCACGCTTCCACATACCGCGCGCAGCGCTCGAGCAGCGCCGGCCGGTCCAGCGTCTCCCCTTCGCGCAGGAACAGCAGCAGCAGGTTCAGGTCGCCCCGGTCCCGCACCGTCGTTCCCGGCAAGTCTTCCTGAATGATCTCCGCCGCGGCTTTGCGCACCGCGTATTCCATAATGCTCTCGTCTCTGGCGTCCATCTCGACGCCCCACGCTTCGACGCTGAGCAGGATCGGCAGCACGCGTCCGTCCGCCGTCAGCGGAATGCCGTACATCTCAAACTGCCGGTTCAGGCGGTCGGGCGCCATCGGGAACCGGTCGGCCAGCAGCTCCTGCCAGAACCGCTCGACGAGAATGGGCAGCTCCGCCGCCCATTGCCGGCGGTAAATGTCCAGCGTCTGCTCGAACTGGCGCCGGTGCCGGCGCTCTTCGATTTCCCTCACCGCCCGGGCCGCGATCTCCTTCAGCGTGTCGTGGTCGACCGGCTTCAGCACGTAGTCGAAGCAGTCCAGCTGCAGCGCTTCGCGCGCGTAATCGAAGCGGGCGTGTCCGGTCTGGAACACCGTCAGCGTCTCCGGGCGGTGGCGGTGAATCCAGCGCAGCAGCTCCAGCCCGCTGTCGCCCGGCATCTCGATGTCGGAAATGACCAGATCGACCGGCTGCGTCTCCAGAATCCGCCTGGCTTCGGCCCCATCCCGGGCTTCCAGGATTTCGGAAAACGGCAGGTCGCTCCAATCGATGCCTTGCGTAATGCCCTTCAACGCGTACATCTCATCGTCCACCACCAGCATGGTATACATGCGGAATCTCCTCCGTTTCGGGGCCGCCGGAGCTGCCGGGACGGTCCGGGTCGCCAAGCTCGGCCGATCGGACGACCGGCAGCCGCACCTCCACGACCGCGCCGCCCGTCTCCGCGGTGCGGAACACGATGCCCCCCTCGTTGCCGTACAGCATTTTGAAGCGCCTCAGAATGTTCCAGATGCCAAGGTGCTCCTCGCCCGACCCCGCCAAATAATCGCCGCTGCTCAGCCGCTCGAGCATTTCGCCGGGGAAGCCCGGGCCGTTGTCGCGGATCGTCAGCCGGATGCAGCGGTCCGGATCGCGGGCATCGTCTTCGGAAGCGACTTCGATCCGGAACGGAAGGCCGTCCGGCGGCCGGCGGTTGAACCCGTGGATAATCGAGTTCTCCACGAACGGCTGCAGCAGGAGCGGGGGAATCTCGCAGGAGAGATGCCGCGGCTCAATGCGGATGACGTAGTCCAGCCTGTCGACGTACCGCCACTTCTGGATTTCGAGATAGTGCCCGATATGCCGGATTTCGTCTTCCAGCCGCACAGCCGCCCGGTCGCCGTGCATCAGGAAGCGGAAATAGTCCGCCAGATGAAGCGACAGCTTCTGCACCGATTTGTAGTCCTTCAGCGCCGCCAGGTTGTAGATGATGTTCAGGCTGTTCATGTAGAAGTGGGGGTTGATCTGGATTTGCAAATGCTTGTACTCCGCGCGCTGAACGCGAATGCGCTCTTCGTACACGTCGATCTTCAGCTTCTCGATCTGCTGCGCCATCTGATTGAACGTCGACGACATGAACGCGAACTCGCTGCCGTCGGCGGGAACGGAAAGACGCACGTCGAACTGGCCCTGCCCGAGCTTGCGCATGCCCCGGATCAGCCGGACGAGCGGCCGGAACATGAAGCGCTGCAGGAAAATGAGGTAGCCGGTCAGCACGCCCGCCACGATGAGCGGAATCCACAAGTAGAGCACTTTTTGAAAGAAAGGGAGGTTTTTCAACATGTACGATTCCGGCGTCACGATGACGTACCGCACGTCGGAATAGGCGGAAGGATGCTGCAGCACCAAGAGCCGTTCGCCTTTCCACTGCATCGTCTCGTACGGCCTGGCCATGCTCAGCACCCGGCTGCGGAAAGAAGCGTCATGGGCGTCCGGCGGCTGGACGGAAGTGACCGGGCGCCCCCCGGCGTCCAGCATGTAGACGGCGCCTTCGGGCCCGACGTCGAGCTTGTCCAGCACCCCGATCAGGCTGTCGGTCCGCACCAGCGCGCCGGCGTAAACGCCGAGCCCCAGATCGACCATTTTGATCAAATATTGATAGTCCCCGGGGATGGAGATGAGGTCCCAGCGGTCCGGGTCCGCCGCGGGGCCGCCGGTGATGAACCGCCCGGAATATTCGTTCAGCGCCTGATACAGTTCCGTCGATTTCTGCGTGGCCTGGGTGGCGAAAAACGCCGCTTTCTCCCGCTCGACGTAAATGAAAAACGTGTCGACCATATTGTAGTAGCCGGTATCGAGCACGAAGCGGTTATAGATGCGGAGCTTGGTCAGCGTATAGTCGGGGTCGTCGATTGACAACGTTTTCAAAGATAAAATGTCGTTGTCGGTGTTCGTGCCGAGCTGCGTCAAGTAATCCGTCGTCGCCTTCAGGATCGCGTCGTTGGCGAGCACCTGCACGTCCAGCGAGTTGTCGTAATGCAGCGAAACCTGCTGGCGCACGATATCGGCGGCGTACAGATTGTCGTAGATCAGAAAGGCGACGATAGGCACCAGGATGAGGGCGAACGCGATCACGATTTTGAAGCGAATGGACTGCCAGAAGCTCATGGACGTCCCCCCGGACGGACGAAAATGTTGCATCCCTAGCATAGCTTACCATTTCGGGGGCATGCAACCATTTTCTAAGGGACGCCGAGGGTGACGGCTACTTCCCGGCTGCTTCTTCCGGGTCTTTCCCGAACCGGCCCAGCCGCTCCAGCGCCATCTTGTAGCCGTCGTTGCCGTAGTTCAGGCACCGCTTCACCCGGGAAATCGTCGCCGTGCTGGCGCCGGTCTCGGCCTCGATCTGGTTGTAGGTGTTGCCTTTCCCGAGCATGCGGGCCACTTCCAGCCGCTGCGACAGCGATTGGATCTCGTTGACGGTGCACAGGTCGTCGAAAAAGATGTAGCACTCCTCGACCGTTTTCAGCGTCAAAATCGCTTCAAACAGCTGGTCGATCGTTTTGTCGTTCAGTTTCTTGAGCTGCACGGTATCTCCTCCTATAGCGTGCAATCGCAGTAAGCAATGCTGAGCATTGCGGTGCGTTGCACGAAAGCGTGCAATCGCAGCAAGCAATGTCGGACATTGCGGTGCGATGCGCGACACCGAGTCCTCTTTTACGGATCATTGTACTTCGTTCCTGAACAAACTTCAAGCATTACCGTATTCACGCTTTACTTCGTTAAATCGAATGTCGATGCCTCGACGGCGCCGCGCGGAACAGCCGGACGGCAAACGTCCGGACGACAACCCGCCGCGACCGGGCATTCGTCCATTCGCAAAGGCACCTTCCCACATACGCTAGTAAAAACACCGTGCACTCGCATAAGCAATGCGGAGCATTGCGGTGCGATGCACAACGGCGTGCAGTCGCAATAAGCAATGCCGAGCATTGCGGTACGATAAACGAAAGGGTGTGACGCTATGGACGAACCGAATTTCCCGGCCGTTCGAGGCTGGACGCCTTCCCAGACGCCTTCGCAGGCGCCGGTGCAAGGGCCCTTTCCGGGGATCGGCAACAACGCCCCCAACGCGTTCGGTCCGCCGGCCGTCTTCCCCGCCCAGACAACCGTCCTTCCCCCCCAGGGAGCGGCTCCCGCCGCCAAAGGCGGGTTCAACCTCGAGAACCTCAAAGGCATCATCGACCGGATGGGGGGTATCGACGGCATTATCGGGACGGTCGGCAAAGTGCAGAAGATCGTCGGCGTGGTGCAGCAGATGGCGCCGCTGTTCAGCCTGTTTCTGAAGAAAGGCGGGACGGCCGAAACCGCCAACAAAAGCAGCGGCCGCGAACGGACCGGGAGGCGCCGCCGCCGGTCTGCCTCGGCCGCAAGCAAAGGCAGGCGCCGCGGGGGGCGTTATCCGCCGGCCGCCGGGCGCAAGGCAAGAAGGCGGCGATAACCATCAAGCGCCGGCGCATCGCAGAGATGTGCCGGCGCTTCTTATGCGCTGGTTCGCTCGTATTCCAGGAACGGATCTTCGATCGTAATCCGGTGCGCTTCCGCATCGCTCACGCCGGTGTAGAGCACCGCCGTACCGTCCCCGTTGCGCCGCAAGCCTCCGCTGAACAGCACGTCCTCCAGGTCCGGCCGCTTGGCCGGGCCTTCGGGGAAGTCTTCCCGCGAAGCGATGATCTTTACCGGCGAATGCCGCTTGGTCACCGGATCGAAGCTGAACGTCATCGAATAATAATGGCGAATATTGCCTTCTTCCATGCAAGCGATATGGCCGAGCACGCCGATCTGCCCGTTGGCCAGCAGATGGGGCTCGTTGCACCCGCCCCATTCGTTCGGGCGGAACAGCGCCGGCATCAGATCGGCTTCCGCGATGACTTTCTCGTTCAGCCGGTCGAGCGAATCGATCTCGGTGTATCCGATCATCGCCCGGTATTCCCCGACCATGGTCGGCCGGGTGAACACGCCGATTCTCCCGTTGCGCCGGTCGACCAGCCGGATGTCCTTCATCGCTTCCGGACCCCGGGCAAACGGCTCGAGCTCGGCGAGCCGCCGCCCGCGCCAAAACATCGTCCTCCAGGACGCCACATAGTCGGGATCGTCGCGGTCGAAACAAACTTCCACCCCGCCGAACACGAGTTCATCGCCGATCCGCGCCACGAACGGATCCTGCAGCGGATAGGCCGGCAGACCAGGCTTGGGCACCCATTCCCCGTTGCGCTCGACGAAGAACAGCACTTCCGACCGCTCGCTGTCCCGCTTCTCTACGCGTCCGGCAATGACCCATTCCCCCTGATCCTCGAAAGGGGCCGTAATGTTGTAGACGTCCCTTCCATCCACGCCGCCGAACGGGATCTTCTCTCCCCATCCGACCAAGCGGCGGGCGCGATAGGCTTGCAGCAAGTCGGCGCAGGACGGCACATGCTCGGTTGCGCGCATGATCATGGGGTCACCCTCCCGAATGCGTCAGGTCCGGCTCTCCTACCTATATAGTAGCAAAAAGACGCTTTCAGGTTCTTCCACCTGCCCATTTTTATACAATGTGCCCCAAACGCCGGAAAACAACCCTCATCATCACTGAATAAGGCTCAAAATCCAATACACGATCGCAGCCAGCACTCCCGCCACCGGAATCGTGAAAATCCAGGCCAGCACGATTCTGCCCGCCACATTCCACTTGACGCTGGCGAACCGCTTGGCGGCCCCGACGCCGAGAATGGACGAGGTGATCGCGTGCGTCGTGCTGACCGGCAAATGCGTCATCGTCGCCGTGAATATGACGGCGGCGGAACTCAAATCGGCGGAAAAGCCGTTGATCGGCTCGATTTTGAAAATTTTCGTGCCCATCGTCTTGATGATTTTCCAGCCGCCCACCGACGTGCCGGCGGCCATCGCCACCGCGGCGGCGAACTTGACCCACAGCGGCACTTCGGTGTGCGATTGCAGCCCGGAAGCGACCAGCGCCATCGTGATGATGCCCATCGCTTTCTGCGCGTCGTTCGTCCCATGGGTGAACGCCTGGAGACCCGCGGTCAGAATCTGCCCGGTGCGGAACCCTTTATTGACGATATACGGACTGGTCCGTCCGAAGATCCATTTCAGCGCGGTCATGATCACGTAGCCGACGATGAAAGCGACGATCGGCGAGCCGATGAGCCCGGCCAGCACTTTGGCAAATCCGCCGTATTCGATGCCGCGCCAGCCGTCCGACGCGACGCCCGCGCCCGCAAGCGCGCCGATCAGCGCGTGCGAAGAGGAAGACGGCAGGCCGACCCACCAGGTGAAGAGATTCCAGATGATCGCCGCGACCAGCGTCGCCTCGACGACGGTCAGCCCGTGCTCCATCTTGAATGGGTCGACGATGTCCCCGGCGATCGTCTTGGCCACGCCTGTGAACAGCAGCGCCCCGACCAGGTTGCACGCCGATGCGAGCAGAATCGCCCGGCGCGGCGTCAGCGCCCGGGTGGACACCGAAGTGGCGATCGCGTTCGCCGTGTCGTGGAAGCCGTTGATGAAATCGAAAGCGAGCGCCAGAATGACAATGATGATAACGCCCCATATGACTTGATCCATGCTTGTCCCGTCCGTCCTGTCTGTGGCGCACTCAAGAGTTGCGCATAATAACCGATTGCAGCGTGTTGGCGACGTCTTCGCAAGAATCCGTCGTTTGCTCGAGCCGCTCGTACACTTCCTTGTACTTGATCAGTTCGATCGGATCGCGGACGTTCTGAAACAGCGATTTGATCCCTTCGCGCAGCAGGTCGTCGCCTTCGTTCTCCAGCTCGTTCAGCTTGACGCAATGGGGCTGGATGGCGAGCAGCTTCTTCTGGGTGAGCAGATAGACGGCCGCCTTCAGCTCGAGGGCGCAGCGCAGCAGGCAATCGCCGAACTGCCGGATATAAGGATCCGATTTCGTAATCCGATACATGTCGAAGCGGGATGCGCTCGCTTCGATGCCGTCCAGCACATCGTCCAGCAGCTTGGTCAGGTCCATGATATCTTCGCGCTCGATCGGCGTGATGAACGTTTTGTTCAGCTCCGTCAAAATAAGGTGCGTGTACTGATCCCCCCGGGATTCGAACTCCTTCATTTCTTTGGCGAAAGCCGCCACGTCCGGAAGATCGCCTTTGACGGCGTTCGCGAAGCGTTCGACCGTCTGGCAGATGGTGTCGACCATATCCTCCAGCGTCTTGAAAAAAATGTCCTTTTTGCGGAACACGGAAAGGCCCCTTTCTCCGATGTATGCCTGCCGAACTCAGCCTTAATCATCTTATCACAGCGGAGGCCGGGATTGAATAGCCTGTCTGCCGATCGCCCGCCGATTTCGTACACTTTCGTGTCGGTATGACTCCTGCGGATGACCCCCATACTGGGCGTAAAACAAAAAGCTCCCATATGCGCAAGGCGAAATTCGCCGCGATCAGACCGTCGATAACCGCAACGGAGAACACAAGTTTTGCTGGATAATCCTTTGCGTTCGCTTGCCAAGCGCGATTGCGGCGATGTTCTCGATGCCGTCATTCATGAGACCAGATCGGCCGTCGCTCCCTGCCCCGTCATGGAAAAGCAAAACAGGAATTTTTCCTTCGGAAAACTTTTTGTTGTATATGCAATTCTTTTGTTGTAGGATAATGATGTGATACCAGGGAAACTTTTGTTTCAACCGTTCGGATTCATTTTTTTGACTCAAATGTTTCCTTAGGTAAAAACTATTGTCCGAAGGAAAGAAGGGTGAAGCATGGAGCCTGCAGTTCGACAACCGACAGACACTCCCGTCCCCCTCTCGGGATGGCGGAGAAAAAGAACGGAGCCCAGCCTGCCGGAGGTGTACAAAACTTTATCCGTCCCGCAAAAAGGAAGTTTTCTGCGGAAGCTGCTGGCCTTCGTCGGGCCGGGGTATTTGGTGGCCGTCGGCTACATGGACCCGGGCAACTGGGCAACCGATCTGGCCGGAGGCGCGCTGTTCAACTATACGTTGCTCTCGGTCATCCTGATCTCCAATTTAATGGCCATCCTGCTTCAGTCGCTGACGGCGAGGCTGGGCATTGCGACGGGCCGGGATCTGGCGCAGGCCTGCCGCGATCATTACAGCAAGCCCGTCAATTTCGGGTTGTGGGTGCTGTGCGAGTTGGCCATCGCGGCGTGCGATCTGGCGGAAGTCATCGGTTCCGCCATCGCGTTGAACCTATTGTTCGGGTTGCCGCTGATCGCGGGCGTTCTCGTCACGTCGTTCGACGTTCTTCTCGTGCTTCTGCTGCAAAATAAAGGGTTTCGTTATATCGAAGCGATCGTCATTTCCTTAATTGCGACCATTTTTGTCTGTTTCGGCATCGAAATGTTTCTTTCGAAGCCCGACGTCGGGGGAATTTTGGGCGGATTCGTGCCGAGCGCCGAAATTGTCCGAAATCCCGAAATGCTGTACATCGCGTTGGGCATTCTCGGAGCGACCGTCATGCCGCACAATCTTTATCTGCACTCTTCGATTGTGCAAACCAGAAAATATGAGGAAACGCCGCAAGGCAAGCGCGCCGCGATCAAATTCGCCACCATCGATTCCACGATCGCGTTGATGCTGGCGCTGTTCGTCAATGCGGCGATTCTGATCCTGTCCGCAGCGGCCTTTCATACGACCGGACATACCGAAGTGGCGGAGATTCAGGACGCTTACAAGCTGCTCGATCCCCTGCTGGGAACGAGTATCGCCGGCGCGCTTTTCGCGGTCGCCCTGCTCGCCTCCGGACAAAATTCGACGCTGACGGGGACGCTGGCCGGCCAAATCGTCATGGAAGGATTTCTGAATATCCGTCTGAAACCGTGGCTAAGGAGGCTCATCACCCGCCTGATCGCCATCGTCCCGGCTGTCGCGGTGATCGCCGTTTCCGGAGAAAAAGGCACCGGGGATCTCCTCATCCTGAGCCAGGTCATCCTGTCTTTGCAGCTCTCGTTCGCTGTCATACCGCTCGTTCTGTTTACTTCCGACAAAAAGAAAATGGGCGAGTTCGTCGCTCCGCAATGGGTACGCTGGCTGTCCTGGACGGTGGCCGTAATCATTGCCGGACTGAACGCCTATTTGCTGTACGGCACGTTCTTCGGTTGAATTCCGGGTCCCGTCTGCATATGGGCCTTCCGAGGAATGTCCATATGCGGACGCTTCTGCGGACATCCGCGCATCAAGGCGAATTCCGCTGCGGCGCCTCTTCTCCGACATGCAGCCTCTCCCCGATCCCGGGGCGGTCGGGAATAATCAGAAAATGGGTCTGCCCGGGATACAGGCCCAGCTCCTCGCCGCCTTCGTACAGCCGAATGACGTCGTCCGTCCGGGCGCGCTTCCACTCCGCCTGCCGCATTTTGCCGCGCTGGAACAGCACCGCCTTGCCCCCGGCGGACAGGTCGACGGCGCGCCGCCCTTCATCGTCCAAAATCCGGTGAGGAGCTTCCAGGACGACGACGTTGGCGGCGGAGAGCTGCTCCCGATTGTTCAGATCGAGGTGCGGTTCGCCGTTGATGAAGCGCAGATATACCTGCCGCTCAGGATCGTACCGGTAGGTGACTTTGTAAGACTTAAGCAGGAACGTCAGGTCGAAGGACGGCGCGTCTTCTCCTTGCGCGGGCGCATCCGGCTTGAGAAAAGGGTACGTGCGCAATAAGGGCTCCGCGACATGGAACTTTTTCTTCGCGACGCCCTGGGCGATTTTGTCCAGATTGGTGTACAGGTTGTGGGGCGCTTTTCTGGACTTGTCCCGCCAAAAATAAGGGCCGGCATTGGTGATTTCGTCCAGATGGTCGAGCTTTTCGTTCGAGAGCATGGCGTATCCGTCGGGACTGCCGCCCGCATGGACGAAGATGGCGTCCAGGCTTTTGCCGATGTCGATAAAATAGGGCCGGATGCTGCGGACGGGACCGATCGCGCCTTCGACGGGCCGGCTTTGGAACACGGCCAGAATGCGGGTGATCTCGCCTTCGGCCAGCACCTCGTAGAATTGGTCGGCGCGGCTTAACCCGGATTGCGGCCTGGCTTTCGCGTGGTTGTTAATCATCACCAAATACGGACGCGAATCGATCGGACGGTCGACGGCTTGTCCGGTCAGCGGAGCCGTATACACCGGTTCCGCGGATTCGGCGGAAGCGGCATCTTGCGTTCCGGAAGGCGCCATAGTCTGCGCCGTCGCGGAAGCCGCAGCCGGCGCCGTCGTCGCGCCGCGGCTGCACGCGGTCAAGAGGCCGGCAACGGCCAGGATGGTCCAGAAGGCGAATGCCGATTTTTTCAATTCCATCACCCTGCCTCTATAATAGACCAGCGGCAGTCGGATTGGAAAGTTCTTCTTTAAACGGCAAAGCGCCGGTAAACCGCAATCATCCGCCTGACGACGGAAGCAATGGAGAACCGCTGCACGACCGTCATCCGGATTCGGTTCGTCCCGGCTGCATAGAAGGGGAGATTGCGCTCCATCTCCGCCACGCCTGCGGCCAGCCGCACGGGCGTGACCGGCGCCGTCGCGCCGTGGTCGCCGAAATGAAGCCGGATGGCGCGGTTCATCGACGCCGGCGTGACCGGCCCGAAATACCCGGACGCGCCCGCCGCGAGCACGGGCTTCCCGCACGCCATCGCTTCCAGCGCGACGCGGCCGGTGCCGACGACGACATCGCTGGATCCGTACAGCAGCCGCGGGTCGCTCATCGCCTGGCGCACCTGGACGACCGTCCGGCCGTGTTTGCGGTTGACCGCCTGCGCGGCCTTGCGAAGCACCGGCAAATAGACGCCCGGGCCAGCCAGGACGGTCAAGCTGTTTGGGAACTGGCGGGCATAGCGGTCGGCGGCCCGGATGAGATGCAGGGCGATTCGGTGCTTGGGGGCCTGGAACCGGCCGACGTATCCGATCACGGGGTAGCGTTGTCCGGCAGGCAGCATCGCGCCTGGCAACGTCAGGCCGTGATGAGGGTGGAACCGGCTCGTTTCGATTCCGTTGGGCACGAGGACCAGCTTCTCCCGGGGAGCGCCCAGCCGCCTTGCCCAGCTAATAAGCTGCGGAGAAACGGCAATGACGGCTTTCGCGCAGCGAAATCCGGCCGCCATCGTCTTGCGGTTATGGTAAGTGCCGTGAAGGGTCATGATGCGGACGGGAACGGGAGTCCCGGCTCCGGCGGGCATTCCGGCGATCCAAGCGTAGGACGGGCTGTCGTGCGCGTGCACAATATCGTAGCGGTGGGCCTCCGCGATCCGCTTCACCCAGGCGGCCGGCGAGACGGCGGGAGAAGCCGGAATGAGGTGGACCTCGATTCTGCTGCTGCGAAAAGTTCCGGTCAGCGGTCCCCCCCGCGAGGCGATCCCGACGCGGATCCCGTTCGTTTGCAGCGCCTTGGCGAGCGAGAGAATAGAAGTCTCCGTTCCGCCGATATTCAAGCTGTTGACCAGCATCAGCACTTTCATCCCGATCCCCTCGTCCGGTACAGATGCTGTTATTTTATTCGGATGCGAACGAGAATGCTACGGACAAGCGCGCTGCCGGTCCGCCCGATCGGCTCGCGCTTTGCGCAAGCGTACGGCGCTTATCGGCGGGAAGGAGACAGCTCGGTGCGGAACAGGACGGAAGGGGTCAGCAAGTAAAACACGGTCATCAGGCCGAACATAAGCGCGCCGGCCCAGAACGGGACCGCCACGTTTCCGTCGCCGGCCAGCCAGCTTCCGACAAGCGGTCCGACGATCACGCCCAGCCCTTCGACGGAGGAGAATACGCCCCAGCCGGCGCCCTGCGACTCATGCGGAATGTATTTCGCCATCAGGGCGTTCCAGGCCGGAAGCAGCGCCGCGTAGGAGACGCCCATCAGAACGGCGGCCCCCGCCGCCGGAAGAAACGAGCGGACGTGGGTCAAGCCGATCAGCGCCAGCGTGAAAACGCCGAACCCGGCGACCAGAAACCATTTGCCGCCGATACGGTCGAACCATTTGCCCATCGGAACGAGCGTGAGCACCGCAAACGCGCCTCCGGTCATCAGCAAGGCCGAAAATTGGACGTGCGACAAAGCCAGCCGGTTGACGGCAAAAACGGACAGAAACGGCACGATCATGCCGGCCGCCGTCGTCTGCAGGAGCATGCCCGGAATTAAAATGCCGGCACGGCGAATCCGGTCCCACAGCATCCGAAGCTGCGCCCGAACGGGCATGCGGACGGCGGCGGGCGAAGCGGACGGCCCGTCGGCCATGCCGCTCAGCAGCCAACCTGCGGCGAGCATGCAGGCTATCAGGGCCCATGCGGGGCGATCGCCCAAGTCCAGCATGAAATTGACCGAGACCGGTCCCAGTCCGAGTCCCGCCAGCCAGAACACGTACAGAAATCCCATTTCCTCCGCGCGGTTCTCCTGGCGGATTCCGCCCAGGCAGACAAGCCAGATCGGCGAAAAGCCGGCGCCCATCATCGCGGATGCGGCAAGCGCCGTCCAGGGCGCGGGAACAAGCAGCAGCAGCGCCAGTCCGCCGGCCGCCAGCGCATGGCCCGCGTGCAGCACAATCGCGGCGGGATAGCGGTCGAGCAGCAGCCCGGCGAAGCTCTTCGTCAAATTGTCGGTCAAGTAATGGGCGGAGACCGCCGCTCCGACGACCGCGGCCGATAGGCCCCACCGGTCCGCCGCATGCGCGGGCAGAAACGAGACCAGAAACGCGCCGCGCACCCATTCGACGCAGAAAAGCGCCAGGACGGCCTGCAGGAAGCCGGCCCTGCCTTCGAGCACGAGACGCCTAGCAATACCCATGGACGGCTTTCCTCCCCCCGGCGGCGGGCGTCCATTCGGGGCTCAACCGGTGTTGCTCCACGCATTGCAGCACTTCCGCGGCGACCTTCCGCGCGGCGTCGGGCCGGTAGATGCGGCCGATGGCCGCCGCCATGCGGCGGCGGTATTCGTCCTCTTCCAGCCGCACCAAATGCGCGGACAGCTCCTCCGGATTCCGCGCCGCCAGCAGCGCTCCCCGGCCGCACAGGGCGTCCGCGTTCCCCTCCTCCTGTCCGGGCAGCGGACGGTAGACGACGACCGGCAGCGACATCGCCGCCGCTTCCGTCAGCGTGATGCCGCCCGCTTTCGTCACAAGGCAAGCCGATGCCGCCATCAGTTCCTGCAGCCGCTCGACGAAACCGAACACGCGCACCCGGCGGTCATGCCCGAATGACCGGTTCATCTCTTCCGCCAGCTTCCCGTTTTTGCCGCATACGAGCAGCAGGTCGAAGCCGGTGCGGGACAGCGCCGTGCGTACGAGCGGCTGCACCTGCGGCAGCACGCCGTAAGCGCCGGCGACCAGCAGCAAATATTTCCTGCCGGCGTCCAGCCCGTATTTCATGCACGCCGTTTGGCGGTCGACCGGCCGGTCGAAAGCTTCGCGAACCGGAATGCCGCTGACGACAATCCGGCTGTCGCTGATGCCCGCCGCCGCCAGTTCGCTGCCCAGCTCTTCGGTGGCGACGAAATAGCGGTCGGTGCCCGGGTGCACCCAGCGGCTGTGCAGCACGTAATCGGTCAACACGGTAAACGTCGGCACGTCCCGTCGCGTTTCGCTGCGCAAATGGGAAACGGCCAAATACGGAAACGTATGCACCACCGCGTCCGGCCGGATGCGGTCCATCCATGCCGTCATCGTGCGCTTGCCGAGGGATTGCAGCCAACGGATGAGCCGGGAATCCCGCCCGCGCGCATTCGTCCATCGGTAGCTGAGGCCGTACAGACGCGGGCAGTAGGCGGCGCTCTTCAAATAAGCGAAGCGCGAGACGGCGTTCCAATGCGGGTGGGCTTCCGCAAGCAGGTCCAGCAGATGGATCCGGCGGCAGCCGAGCGCGCGGAACGCCTGCTCCAGCGCTTTGGCCGCCTGGACATGCCCGTCGCCGAAAGTGGAATAGACGATCAGAATGGTCGCGTCCTGCTTCATGTCGAATTTTCCCCTCTCGATACCGGGTTGGAAAGTTCTACGGACGAACGCACAAATGGAGAAGGACGCTGACCGCAATGCCGAAAACGGCGCCGGCGGCGACTTCGATCGGACGGTGGCCGAGCCTTTCTTTCAGCATGGGCCCCGCTTGTTCCGGCAGTTGCGACGGCTGCGAAGACGTCAGCGTCCGGATCAGCCGGTTCAGGAAGGCCGCGTGAAGACCGGCATGCCGCCGGATGCCGGCCGCATCGTACATCGTAATGACGCCGACGAGGACGGCGACGGCAAAGACGGACGACGAGAAGCCTTCCGTCATGCCGACGGCTGCGGCCAGCGACGACACGCCCGCCGAATGGGAACTGGGCATGCCTCCGGTGCCGACGCAGCGGGCGGGGTCCCATTTCCCGCTGGAGAACCAGTGCAGCGGCACCTTCGCCGCCTGCGCCAGCACGATGGAAGCGAGCGCGGCCCATAAAGGAAAGTTGTGCATGAGACCGTTCAAACGCGCACACTCCTTTTCGGGCGGGTCGGCAACAAGAACTACATATTGTTACTTTACGCCCAAATGATCAATTGGCTATGAAGCAATGATTAAATAAAGATTAACTGCGATTGCGCATTCCGAGACGACTTCGTCGCTCGGTGGAGGCTCGGTGGACGCTTGCGGACAGGCCGGAGGTCCATTATCATTATAACGGCTGAACGCCTATGAACGATGCAGAAAAGGACCGGATCGCAATATGCGTCGCAAATCGGCAAAGTTTCCGTTCGTTTTATTGCCTCTTCTTCTCCTCTTGGGCGTCTTGTGGGCCTGCCGTCCTCCGGCGGAAGCGGAGAAGCCAAGCGCCGCCCGCGGCGGTTTGCCCCGGGTGGACCATATCGTCTTCGTCGTCGAGGAGAACCGTTCCTTCGACGACATTTACGGGAATCCTTCCGCGCCTTACATCAACAAGCTGATGGCGCAAGGCGCCAATCTCGTCAACCATTACGCGGTCGAGCATCCCAGCCAGCCCAACTACCTGGACCTGTTCTCCGGCTCGAATCAGGGCGTACGCGACGACCGGCCGAACCATACTTTCCGGACCGACAATCTGGCGGCGGAGCTGATCCGGCACGGCTATACGTTCGGCGGCTATTCGGAAGGGCTTCCGAAGACCGGCTACACCGGTCCGTACAACCTGAAAACGGGCTACGCCCGCAAACACAACCCGTGGGCGGATTTCGCCAACGTGCCGGGATCCGTCAACATGCCGCTGTCCGCCTTTCCGCGCGACTACGCGAAATTGCCGACCGTCTCGTTTGTCATCCCGAATTTGGACCACGACATGCACGACGGAACGGTGAAGCAGGCCGACGACTGGCTGAAAGAGCATTTGGCCGGCTATGTCGGCTGGGCGCAGAAGCATAACAGCCTGCTCATCCTGACGTGGGATGAGGACGATACCAGCCACCGCAACCGCATTCCGACCGTGATCGTCGGACCGATGGTGAAGCCGGGCGATTACAAGGCCAAAACGAACCACTACAACGTGCTGCGCACGATCGGGGATCTGTACGGGCTCAGCCCGCTCGGACACGCCAAAGAGGCAAAACCGCTGGCCATCTGGAGATAAGGTCGGGACAAGCGGTTCCAGTGAACGGACAAGCCTTAAGTTTTTCTTAAATCGTCTCGCGCTTAAGAAAAGATTAATCATTGCGGGGTATGGTGGAAGAAAAACAACAAGGTGATGTACGTGAACGAGATGGGATTTCAGGTGATCAACCGGTGGGCGGGCGTATGGAGCGGGCTGGACCGGTTCATGATCTTGCTGGCGCAGGACGCCATCTGGATTCCGCTGATCGCGATTGCGCTGTTATGGATCTTCGGCCGCGAGAAGGGGAAAAGGGCCGCGTTCGATGCCTGCCTGACCGCCGCCGCCGCGCTCGTTATCGCCGTCGCGATCGTGTCGCCGATCGCGCATCATCCGCGGCCGTTCGTCGGACACGCCGTCCACCAGCTCATTCCGCACGCCGCGGATTCGTCGTTTCCGAGCGATCACGCGACGCTCGCGTTCTCGCTGGCGTTCGGCGTCTGGCCCGCCAGCCGCAGACTGGGCGCCGCGCTGTCGGCGCTGGCGCTCCTGATCGGCGTCGCCCGCGTCTTCGTCGGCGTCCATTATCCGGGCGACATTCTCGGCGCGATCGCTCTCGCCTTCCTGGTCCGGCTGGCCGTTCATCTGCTTCGCGCCCGTCTCGAGCCGCTGGCGCGCTTCTGCATGCGCGTTTACGGGCGGCTCGTCTCCTCCCTGCCTTTGCTGTCGCGGAACTAGGAGGAGCAGGCGACACCTTGGCTCCCGCTTACTTCCACTGGTCCCTGCGGCCGAACCACAGCCGGTAGGTGAGCATGGCCAGCGCAATTCCGGTCAGCGCAGCCGACGAAGCGAACGCGAACATGATCAGCATCTGGTAGCGAACCGCCTCCAGCGGACTGGCGCCGGCGATGATCATGCCGGTCATCATGCCCGGCAGCTGGACCAGTCCCACCGTCTTCATGCTGTCGACGGTCGGGATCATGCTGGCCCGCGCGGCGCGCTTCAGCAGCCGGTGGATCGCCTGCCGCGGCGCGGCGCCGAGCGTCAATAGCGTCTCCACCTCGCCGCGGGAAGCGTCGGCTTCCCGCTTCATGTGGTTCAGGAACAGGCTGGAGACGACCATGGCGTTGCCGATCGTCATCCCGCTGATCGGAATGACGTAACGGGTCTCCGCCGGAATGATGCCCAGCGCCAGCAGCAGCCCCAGCGTGACCGCTTCCGTCGCCGCGATCGACGCGCCGACCCGCAGCCGGATGCCGCGCAGCCCGGCGCCGCGCAGCCCGGCGCCGCGCTTCCCGGCGTTCCAGGCGGCGACGGCGATCATGACGAGCAGGATCAGCAGCACTTGCAGCGGATCGTTGCGGTTGAACACGTACTATAGCGCCAGAAGCCGCAGCAGCGTGCTTTTCCCCTGGCCGGAAGGCCCGGTCAGCGCGATCCGGTCCGACGCCCACACCTCGGCGGACACATCCGCAAACAGCGTCCGCCTGCCTCCGTTCCCGTCGTCAACGGATTTGGTCAAACCGATCGATTTCAATAGCGGCTCCACGCTCTCCCTCCCCATCCGTCCCGATCTTCAGGCCCGGAACCGATAGCCGGCTCCCCAGACTGTCTCCACATACTTCGGCTCGGCCGGATTGGCCTCGATTTTCTCCCGCAGCTTGCGGATGTGCACGGTGACGGTCTGCGTATCGCCGATGGCGTCGATGCCCCAGATGCGCTCGAAAATCTGGTCCTTGCTGAACACGCGGCCCGGATGGATCGCCAGAAAGTACAGCAGCTCGAACTCTTTGGCGGTCAGCGCAACCTCCCGTTCGTCGACGAATACCTGCCGCCTGTCGTAGTCGATGTACAGGCCGCCGGCGCGCACTTCGTTCCGGGAGCCTTCCGCTCCGCCGGTCAGCCGCTCGTAGCGGGCCAGATGCGCTTTGACGCGGGCCACCAGTTCGGCGGGCCTGAAAGGCTTGGTCATATAATCGTCCGCTCCCAGGCCGAGCCCCCGGACGATGTCGATGTCTTCCCGCCGCGCCGACACCATCAGAATCGGAATGTTGCTGGATTCCCGAATCGTCTTGCAGATGTCGAAGCCGTTCGTGCCGGGCAGCATCACGTCGAGCACGATCAGGTCGTACCCGCCCGACAGCCCCATGCTCATCCCTGCGTCGCCGTCCGGTGCGATGTCGACGCGGAAACCGGCGATCTCCAGATAGTCCCGCTGAAGCTCGGCGATGCTCTTCTCGTCTTCAATGAGCAAGATGCGTTTGGTCATCCGATTCCCTTCCTTCCCCGGAAACGCGCAGCGGAAGCCCGATGCGAAGGGTCGTGCCCTGCCCTTTCACGCTCTGCGCCTCGATGCTGCCGCCGTGCCCGTCCATGATCTGCTTGGCGATGGCCAGCCCCAGCCCCGTTCCGCCCGTTTGCGTGTTGCGGGACGTCTCCTCGCGGTAAAACCGCTCGAAAATATGCGGAAGCGCATCGGCCGCAATCCCGGCTCCGTTGTCGCGCAAAGCGACGACCGCCCGATCCCCTTCCCGGAACACGCTTAGATGCAGCTTTTTGTCGGGCTTGTCCATATATTTCAGGCTGTTCGCCACGATATTCGACAGCACGCGCCGGAATTGGTCCCGATCCAGCATCACTTCGGCCTGTGCCGGGAGCTCGATGGACGTTTCGATGCCGACCTGCCGTTTCTCCAGCTCGAAATGAAGCTCCTCGGCCCAATCCGCCATGAATCCGGCCAGCCGAACCGGTTCCAGCGCGAACGGCACTCTTTTCATATCCAGCTTGGCATACAGAAAAAGCTCGTCAATGAGCCGGTCCATTTCCTCGGCTTTGGCGGAGATGGTGCGGAGATACCGCTCGGTTTTCTCCGGCGTGTCCGCAACGCCTTCCAGCAGGCCGTCCACGTACCCCCGAATGGCGGTGATCGGCGTCTTCAGATCGTGGGAAATGCTGGAAACCAGCTCCTTTCGGTTGTCCTCGTACTGCTGCTGAAGCGCGAGCGATTTCTGCAGTTGGCTGCGCATGTCCTCGAAAGCCGCGCCAAGCTGCCCGATCTCGTCCCGGCCGCCCAGGTCGATTTGGAAATCGAGGTTCCCTTCCTTGATCCGGGTGGCGGCGTTTTTCAATTGAAGCAGCGGCCGGATGATCGTCCGGGACATCAGGCGGGTCAGCAGCGCGTGCGTCAGCACGAGAACGACCAGCAGAATCGCGAACAGCAGCGGAAAATACTGCCGTGCGAAATAAGCGGCCGGGTCCATTCGCGTCCAGATCAGGAACGTGTTGCGGCTGCGGTCGTTCAGAGCGAAATCGTACCGCTTGCCGATGTAATAGTCGCTGCCGACCCGGACCGTCGGCAGGCGCGCCTTGTAGCCGTCCTTGCGATAGGGCGGCAGGACGGCGGCGATCTCGGAACGGCCGCGCAAGTTGTCGGAGACGTACACGATCCGGTCGTCCTTGCGCAGCACGAAGCCGGTCCCGCTCTGCGCCAGTTCGTCGCTGACGTCTTTCAAAAAGGCGCCGTTCCCGAGGATCGCGGGATCATGTCGAATCGTGCGCTCGATTTCATGGATCGCATGCCCGATCTCGTCGCGATCGAACAGGCTCTCGGTCCGTTCGTACAGGTTCCTCGCGTTCTGAACGCTGCCTTGGAAGGCGAGGATGAGCAGCAGCGATACAAGCAGAATGAGGGCGAGCGGAACAAGGAACATCGCCGCATAGGACAGGATCAGCTTGGTGCGTATCGACATCGGACCGTCAGCTCCTTGTATCGGTGTCCCGTGCCGCGAACTGCGAAGCCGATGCACAAGGCTCCCCTCCTCCCGGCAGCCCGGTGCGGTTCGCACGGAGCGCTGATCTTATTGTAGCGGTCAAATCTGAACGGGAGATGACGGCCGGATTAAACGTTTCTTAAATCCTTGGTCGATTCGGTCATGGAACAGTATAACGCCGGAAGGCGGGGTTGGGAAGGCGTGTCCGGCGGCGGGGAGGGATCGCGGGATGGCGGTCTGTCGGGAGGCTGACGGCGCGGGAAACGGGACGCGCGTGCGCATGTAGGCACGCGGCCGCGGCCGAAGGCCGGCGGAGCCGCCCCTTGCCGGCCGCTCAGATGCTCCAATCATACCATTCCTGATGTCTTTTCTCATATCCGCGCAGCCAGTCGGCCGTCTCCCGGAACAGCTCGTTTCGGTGTTCGCCCCGGGAATACGTATGGTCCGCCTGCAAAATAACCGCTTTGTCGCAGCGGCTGTCTCCCCGCAGCCAGAACGTCTTCTCCAGCAAAAACGTATAATCCGCCGGAATGACGTCGTCGCCGGTGCCGTGCACGAGCAGCACTTCTCCCGCGAATTTCGGCGCTTCCTGAAACGGCTGGTGCTTCATCAGCGACTCGAAAAAGGCCGGGGACAGCCGGTAGCCCAAGTATTCCGCCGCGCCTTGGCCGACCGCCTCGTCGTACTTCTGGCGACCGACGATGCGCACGATATCGTTGAACGGATAGCCCACCGGCGACCAGAGGACAAGCGACTTGACCCGTTTGTCCCGAACGGCGGCCAGAAGCGCGACCGCGCCGCCCAAGCTGTGGCCGAGTAGCGTCACGCGCAGCGGATCGACGCAGTCGAGCGACAGGCCGTAGTCGAGCACCGCCCGGGTCTGGGAGATCATGCTGTCCAGCCCGTGCTCCCCGTAATCGCCTTCGCTTTCGCCGCAGCCGGCGAAATCGAAGCGGATGACGAAGCTCCCTTCGCTCGCCAGCTTGCGGGCCGCTTGCACGAACAGCCGGTCCGCGCCGATGCGGTTGCCGACAAAACCGTGGCAGATGACGACCAGCGGCCACTTGCAATCCGCTTCATTGCCCGTCGCGGCGGGATAATGAAGACTCGCGGCCAGATGCAGTTCTTGATACCGGATATGAAACGTGCGTTCCATGTTCGGCCCTCCCTCAGCGTCTTGGCGCAAAATAAAAATCCATTAATTCCGATTGAATTAGTCAATTTTTAAAATAACGCCGGAACGCCTTTCTGTCAATAGGCAGCCGCAACCGGGAGGAAAATCAAATTGCGGGCATAATACCGGAAAAAGGGGACGAGCGCCATGCAAACGTTCGTGGATTGGATCCGGAATCACCTGCTGACCGCCGTGCTCATCGTCGGGGCGGCATACACTCTGCTGTACGTGTTCCGCCACCGCAAAGACCTGTTTTACAAGAAGTAGGCCGGCATTGCGGCGGGGAGGCGCGCGGCGGCCGCGGGTGCTCCAGTCTTTTGCAATAAGCGTTAAAAGATGCTAGCGCAGCGCCTTGGCCGCGATGTCGGTCCGGCAGTGCTTGCCCTCGAACCGGATGCGGTCCGCCGCCTCGTAAGCGCGGCCGCGGGCTTCGGCAATGCCGTTGCCGAGCCCGACGACGCCGAGCACGCGGCCGCCGTTCGTCACGATCCGCCCGTCCCGTTCCGCCGTTCCGGCGTGGAAGACGAGCGTGCCGGCCGGCACTTCGTCCAGCCCTTCGATCGGCATGCCTTTCGCGTAGGCCCCCGGATAGCCGGCCGAGGCCAAAATGACGCATACCGCCGCTTCATCGCTCCAGGCGATGTCGATTTCGTCCAGGCGACCGCACAGGGATGCGAGGAAGATGTCGAGCAGATCGGTCTTCAGCCGCGGCAGCACGACCTGCGTCTCGGGATCGCCGAAGCGGGCGTTGAACTCGATCGCCCGCGGGCCGTCTTTCGTGATCATCAGCCCGGCGAACAGCACGCCGCGAAACGGCCGGCCTTCGGCCGCCAAAGCCCGGGCCGCAGGTTTGACGATCGTCTCGACCGCCTCGTCGACGACGGACTGCGGAATGTGCGGCAGCGGCGAATAGGTGCCCATGCCGCCGGTGTTCGGCCCTTTGTCGCCGTCGAACGCCGGCTTGTGGTCCTGCGCCGGCGGCATCGGGCGCACGGTCTCCCCGTCGACGAAGGATAAGATCGACATCTCCTGCCCTTCGAGATATTCCTCGATCACCACTTTGTCCCCGGCAGCGCCGAACGCTTTGTCCACCATCGTCTCGCGCAGCGCCCGTTCGGCCTCCTCGCGGGTGAAGCAGACGGTCACGCCTTTGCCCGCCGCCAGGCCGTCGGCCTTGATGACGATCGGCGCCGGCTGGGCGCGCAAATAGGCGAGCGCCGTCTCGTAATCGGAGAACGTCTCGTACCGGGCGGTCGGGATATTGTATTTGCGCAGCAAGTTTTTCATAAAAATCTTGCTGCCTTCGATTTCCGCCGCGTTGCGGCGCGGTCCGTACACCGGAATCCGCGCCGCCTCGAACGCGTCCACGATCCCGGCGGCCAGCGGGTCGTCGGGCCCGACCACGGCGAGGTCGACGGCGTGATCCTGCGCGAACTGGACCAGCCGGTCGAACTCCATCTCCCCGATCGGCACGTTCTCGGCCAGCATGGCCGTTCCGGCGTTGCCCGGCGCGCAGAAGATCCGCTTCGCTTTGTCGCTGCGCCGAAGCGCCCAGACGATGGCGTGCTCGCGCCCTCCGCGGCCTATCACGAGAATTCGCATTGCTGAACTTCCCCTTCCGACACGATTGCTGTAACGCAAGGCCTCGCACACGAACGGCCGCGTACGAAGCCTCAAGTGCCAAACTGCACTTTTTTTTGCGGAAACGCCTCTTTTGACGGTTCCAGGTGCCAAAGTGCACTTAATTTTCGAAAAAATGCGGGAAATCCCCCGATGACGGCAAAATGAAGGGTAAAAATGCACTTCGTTCCGGAAAATCGCCGTTTTCAGGCTGAAATAAACGCACTTTGGCACCTCAGCCTCCCGGGCGGCGGTTGCGGCAGCGGCGTACAGCGGCGGCAGACACGCCGAGACGCCGCGACGCCGGCGCGTCCTCCGGCCTCAGTGCTTGAAGTGGCGGACGCCGGTCATCACCATCGCGATCCCGTTCGCGTTCGCGACGGCGATCGATTCCTCGTCCTTGATCGAGCCGCCCGGCTGGATGACGGCGGTGACCCCGGCCTGCGCGGCCAGCTCGAGCGTGTCGCCCATCGGGAAGAACGCGTCCGACGCCAGCACCGCCCCGCGCGCCAGCTCGCCGGCTTGCTCGATGGCGATGCGCGCCGCGCCGACGCGGTTCATCTGGCCGGCGCCGACGCCGACCGTCCGGCCGTCCTTCACCAGCACGATCGCGTTCGACTTCACGTGCTTGACCACTTTCCAGCCGAACAGCAGCTGCTTCAGCTCGTCCGCCGTCGGCGCCCGCTCGGTCGCCACCTTCAGATCGGCTTCGGTCAGGCCGCGCACGTCGCTTTCCTGCACCAGGACGCCGCCTTCCACGCTCGTCAGGAGCCATTCCGGCCGGCGTTCGGCAGCGGCGGACAGACCGCCGATGCGCAGCAGCCGGATGTTCTTTTTCCGCTTCAGCACCTCCAGCGCCTCGGGCGTGAAGTCCGGCGCGATGACGATTTCCAGGAAAATCTGGCTCAGCCGCTCCGCCGTCTGCAAGCCGATCGTCCGGTTCGCCGCCACGATGCCGCCGAAAATCGACGTCGGATCGGCCTCGTACGCTTTCCGGTACGCTTCGTCGATGTCGTCCCCGATGCCGACGCCGCACGGGTTCATATGCTTGACCGCGGCCACCGCCGGCTCCTCAAACTCCTTGATGATGGCGAGCGCCGCGTTCGCGTCGCCGATGTTGTTGTATGACAGCTCCTTGCCGTGCAGCTGCTCGGCCGTCGCAATGCCGCCCGGCGCCGCCATCGGCTTGCGGTAGAATGCGGCGCGCTGATGCGGATTTTCGCCGTAGCGGAGATCCTGGATCTTCTCGTACGTCACCGTCAGCCGCTCCGGCAGCGGCTCGTCCAGCACTTTCGCGAAATAGCCGGCGATGACCGCGTCGTACGCGGCCGTATGGCGGAACACTTTGGCCGCCAGCCGCTTGCGCGTCTCCAGCGTCGTGTCCCCGGCGGCGCGCACTTCCTCCAGCACCTTCGGGTAATCGTTCGCGTCGACGACCACGGTGACGTAGGCGTGGTTTTTGGCCGCCGAGCGCAGCATCGTCGGGCCGCCGATGTCGATGTTCTCGATGGCGTCTTCGTAAGAGACGTCCGGTTTCGCGATCGTCTGCTGGAACGGATACAGGTTGACGACCACCAGGTCGATGTAATCCAGGCCGAGTTCTTCCATCTGCCTGCGGTGCGATTCTTCGCCGCGGACGGCGAGCAGCCCGCTGTGAACGGCCGGATGCAGCGTTTTGACCCGTCCGTCCAAAATTTCCGGAAAGCCGGTCACCTCGGATATGCCGATGACCGGCACGTTTTCCCGCTCCAGCAGCGTCTTCGTGCCGCCCGTCGAGATGATCTGCACGCCCAGGCCGGCCAACTCCCGGCAAAATTCGGCGATGCCGGTTTTGTCCGATACGCTGACCAGCGCTCTTTTGATCGCCATGCCATTTCCCTCCTAAAAAATGCGGTCGCGGAAAGCAACGCGCGTTATTGCCCTTACATGCGCACGCTCACGATTCGGCCGTTCAGGATGACGCGGCCTTCCGCGATCCAGCGGACCGCCTCCGCCAGCAGCGCATGCTCCGCCTGATGGATGCGGGCGCCCAGCGTTTCCTCCGTATCCCCGTCGGCCACTTCCACCGCCCGCTGCGCCAGAATCGGGCCGGTGTCCATCCCCCGGTCCACGAAATGGACGGTGACGCCGGTCACTTTGACGCCGTAATCCAGCGCCTGCCGGATGCCGTCCACGCCGGGAAAAGCGGGCAGCAGCGCCGGGTGGATGTTGATCATGCGGCCGTAATACGGTTCGACCAGCACGGAGGTGACGAGCCGCATATACCCGGCCAGCACGACCAGGCCGATCCGCTTCTCTTCCAGCCGCCGCAGAATGTCCCGCTCGTAATCTTCCCGCGACGCGTACTCCTTCGGGCGGAACGTGAACGTCTCGATGCCGAGCGCCTCCGCCTTCCCGACGACCGGCGCCTTCGGCCGGTCGCAGACGAGCAGCTCGATCGACGCCGGGATGCCGCCGCCGCGGATCGCCTCCGCCAGCGCCTGGAAGTTGCTTCCGGTCCCGGACGCGAACACGGCGATGCGCAGGCGCTCCGCATCCCCGGCGCCCGCTACCATGCGGCACCGCCGAACGTGACGATCCGTCGGCCTTCCGTGATCTGTCCGATCGCATAGGCCCGCTCACCGCTCGCGTTCAATGCGGCCACGGCGGCATCCGCCTGCTCCGCCGCCACGATCAGGACCATGCCGATTCCCATGTTGAACGTCGTGTACATGTCGCGGTCGGAGATGGCCCCTTCCCGCTGCAGCAGCGCGAAAATCGGCGGCACCGGCCAGGCGCCCGGCCGGATGTCGGCGTTCACGCTTTCCGGCAGCGCGCGCGGGATGTTCTCGATGAAGCCGCCGCCCGTAATGTGGGCCATCCCTTTCACCTGCACGCTTTCCAGCAGCTTGAGGATCGGGCGGACGTAGATCTTCGTCGGCTCCAGCAGCGTCTCCCCGAGCGTCCGGCCCCCCAGCTCCGGCAGCCGGTCGGTCAGGGCGTAGCCTTTCCGCTCCAGCAGCAGCCGCCGGACGAGCGAGAATCCGTTCGAATGGACGCCGCTCGACGCCAGCCCGATCACCGCGTCGCCGGGCCTGATCAGGCGGCCGTCCGTGATTTTCTCGCGGTCGACGACGCCGACGGCAAAGCCGGCGATGTCGTATTCGCCGTCCGCGTACATGCCCGGCATCTCCGCCGTCTCCCCTCCGATCAGGGCGCACCCGGCCTGCCGGCAGCCTTCCGCCACGCCGCTGACGATCGCCTCGATTTTCTCCGGCACCAGCTTGCCGCAGGCGAGATAGTCGAGAAAGAACAGCGGCTCGGCGCCGGTGACGACGATGTCGTTGACGCACATGGCGACGGCGTCGATGCCGATTGTATCGTGCTTGTCCATCGCGAACGCCAGCTTCAGCTTCGTGCCGACGCCGTCCGTTCCGGAGACGAGCACCGGCTCCTCGTACTTGCTCGTATCCAGCCCGAACAGGCCGCCGAAGCCGCCGAGCCCCGCCAGCACTTCCGGCCGGAACGTCCTGGCGACGTGCTTCTTCATCCGCTCCACCGCTTCGTTGCCCGCGGCGATGTCCACGCCGGCCTGCTTGTACGCTTCGGACACGTCGAATCCCCCTCCCAAAGTCCGGAATCCCGAATCAGTCGCAGCCGCCGCAGCCGGCCTGCGCCGGCTCGAAATCGACTTGCGTCGGATAATCGTTGTCGAAGCAGCCGAGGCACAGCCCCCGGTTGCGCGCGCCCTCTTGCCCGCCGATCGCGTCGACCAGCCCCTGCTGGCTCAGAAAATAGAGCGAGTCGGCGTTGATCGCCCGGCGGATCTCCTCCACGGTCTTGTTCGAGGCGATCAGATCGCGGCGGTCGGGCGTGTCGATGCCGTAAAAGCACGGGTTGGCGAACGGCGGCGACGTGATCCGCACGTGCACTTCGGCGGCGCCGGCTTCCCGCAGCAGGTTGACGATCCGCAGCGAAGTGGTGCCGCGCACGATCGAATCGTCGATCATGACGACGCGCTTGCCTTCGACCACTTTGCGGACGGCGGACAGCTTCATTTTGACGCCGCGCTCGCGCAGCTCCTGCGAAGGCTGGATGAACGTCCGCCCGGTATATTTGTTTTTGATCAGCCCGAGCTCGTAGGAGATGCCCGTCTGCTCGGCGTAGCCGATCGCGGCCGAGATGCTCGAATCCGGCACGCCGGTGACGACGTCGGCGTCGACGAACGATTCCATCGCCAGCTGGCGGCCCATCCGCTTGCGGGCGGCGTGCAGGTTGATGCCGCCGATGTCGCTGTCCGGCCGCGCGAAGTAGATGTACTCCATCGCGCATACGGCCCGCCGCTCCAGCGGCGCGTAGCGCTCTTCCCGCAAGCCGCCTTGGTCCAGCACCAGCAGCTCGCCCGGCTGGATGTCGCGGACGTATTCGGCGCCGATCGTCTCCAGCGCGCAAGTCTCCGAGGCGAAAATGACGGCGCGGCCCAGCCGTCCCATGACGAGCGGCCGGAAGCCGTGCGGGTCGGTCGCCGCCAGCAGGCGGTCGTTCGTCATGATCAGGAAGGCGTAGCCGCCGATCAGGCGCGCGAACGCGTCCTTGACGGCGTCGACCAGATCTTTCGGCGAGCGGGCGATCAGGTGGGCGATCACCTCGGTGTCGCTGGTCGTCTGGAAAATCGAGCCTTGCGCTTCCAGCTCGCGGCGGATGACGTGCGCGTTGACCAGATTGCCGTTCGTGGCCACGGCCAGGTCGCCGTCCCGGTACTTGAACACGAGCGGCTGCGCGTTGGCCAGCTTGCTCTCGCCGGCGGTCGAATAGCGCACGTGGCCGATCGCCCGGTCGCCGGTCAGGCTGTCCAGGCGGGCGCGGTCGAACACTTCCTTGACGAGGCCCATGCCCCGGTGATAGCGGAACGCGCCGCCTTCGGACGTGCAGATGCCCGCGCTCTCCTCGCCGCGGTGCTGCAGGGCGTGCAGGCCGTAATAGGCGAGGGTGGCCGCGTCGGGATGGCCGAACACGCCGAACACGCCGCACTCTTCCTTCAGCTTGTCGAGCAGTCCTTCGCCGTCGCCTTCATTGTAGTAGTCGCCGGCCCACAGGCGCGCCGCCGGCTTTACCGCATCCGGCATGGGATCGCTTCCTTCCATATATGGCAAAGTTCGCTTACGGACGCGTCGATCGCCGGACGGCCGTTCACCTTCACGACGAGCCGGTCGCCGCCGACCGTGCCGAGCCGCTGCAGCGGAATGCCGCGCGCTTTCAGCCACGCCGCGAGCGCATCGGCGCGCTCGGGCGGCGCGGACAGCAGGATGCGCGACTGCGACTCGCTGAACAGCGCCAGATCGGGCCGCAGCGGCGTCGCGAAATCGGCGGAGACGCCCAGTCCGCGCTCGAAGCACGATTCCGCCAGCGCGGCCGCCAGCCCGCCTTCGGACAGATCGTGCGCCGACGCGACCAGCCCTTGCCGGATGGCGCCGAGCACCGCGTCCAGCAGCTTCTTCTCGGCGGCCAGGTCGATGGCCGGCGGACGGCCTTCCGTCACGCCGTGCACCGCGTACTGGAACTCGCTGCCGCCGATTTCCGCCTTCGTCTCGCCGAGCAGGAAGACGACGTCGCCTTCCTGTTTGAACGACTGCGTCGTAATGTGGTCCAGGTCCGCGACAAGGCCGACCATGCCGACGACCGGCGTCGGGTAGATGGCTCCCCGCTCGTTCTCGTTGTACAGCGACACGTTGCCGCCGACGACCGGCGTACCCAGCGCCCGGCACGCCTCCGCCATGCCGTCGACCGCCTTCTCCAACTGCCAGAACGACTCCGGCTTCTCCGGACTGCCGAAATTCAGGTTGTCGGTAATCGCCAGCGGCTCGCCGCCGGAGCAGACGATGTTCCGCGCCGCTTCGGCGACCGCGATCCGGCCGCCGACCTCCGGGTCGAGGTAGACGTAGCGGCCGTTGCAGTCGGTCGTCATCGCCAGCGCCTTGCGCGTGCCGCGGATCGTGACCACCGCCGCGTCCGAGCCGGGAACGACCGCCGTCGACGTGCGCACCTGGTAGTCGTACTGGCTGTACACCCACTCTTTGCTCGCCAGCGACGGGGAGTCGAGCACTTTCCGCAGCGCCGCGTTCAGGTCTTCTACCGGCGCGTACCGGTTCGTGTCGACGGAAGCATTTTTCACATAGTAATCCGGCACCCGGGAAGGCTTGTGATACACCGGGCAGTCGTCGACCAGCGCGCGCACGGGCATGTCGGCGACCTGCTCGCCGCGGTGAAACAGGCGCAGCCGTCCGTCGTCGGTCACCTTGCCCACTTTCACGCATTGCAGCCCCCACCGCTCGAAAATCGCCTTCGCCTGCGCCTCGTGCTGCGGCTCGGTCACGAACAGCATCCGCTCCTGCGACTCCGACAGCATCATCTCGTAAGGGGTCATCCCCTCTTCCCGCTGCGGCACCTCGTCGAGGTACAGCTCCATACCGTTGCCGGCTTTGCTGGCCATCTCGGCGCTGGAGCAGGTCAGTCCCGCCGCTCCCATGTCCTGGATGCCGAGCACGATGCCCGATTCGATCAGCTCGAGCGTCGCTTCCATAACCAGCTTCTCCATGAACGGGTCGCCCACCTGCACCGCCGAGCGCTTCGCTTCCGATTCGGCGGTCAGGTCCTCGGACGCGAACGTCGCGCCGTGAATGCCGTCGCGGCCGGTCGCGGGGCCGACGTAAAACACCGGGTTGCCGACGCCCTTGGCGACGCCGCGTTGAATGCGGTCGTGGTCGATCAGGCCGACGCACATCGCGTTGACGAGCGGGTTCCCTTCGTACGAAGCGTCGAACATGACTTCGCCGCCGACGGTCGGAATGCCGACGCAGTTGCCGTAGCCGGCGATGCCGGCGACGACGTTCTCGAACAGGTAGCGGACGCGGTCGTTCTCGAGCCGCCCGAACCGAAGGGAATTCAGCAGGGCGACCGGGCGCGCGCCCATCGAGAAGATGTCGCGGATGATGCCGCCCACGCCCGTCGCCGCGCCCTGGTAAGGCTCGACCGCGGAAGGATGGTTGTGCGACTCGATCTTGAACGCCACCGCTTGGCCGTCGCCGATGTCGACGATGCCGGCCCCTTCGCCCGGCCCCATCAGCACGCGCGGGCCGGTCGTCGGAAAGCGCCGCAGCAGCGGCTTGGAATTTTTGTATGCGCAATGCTCCGACCACATGACGCTGAACACGCCGATCTCGGTGTAGTTCGGCTTGCGGCCGAGAAACCCGCAGATCAGCTCGTACTCGGAATCGGTGACGCCGAACCGGCGGTAAATCCGCTGCTCCGCGATCTGTTCCGCGGTCGGTTCTTGGACGGTTGTTTGCTGCGCCATTTTGCCTTTCCCTCCTTCGCGAGTTCGCAGGTCAGCGTCCCCCGGCTCCGCTTCCGGCGGCGCGGGCGCCGGTCCGCACCGCCCAGGCGCCCAGCACGGACGTGAACATGCGCGCGCCGTCGGCCGAGCCGAGCAGCTCGCTGACCGCGCGCTCCGGATGCGGCATCATGCCGACGACGTTGCCGCTCTCGCTGCAGACGCCGGCGATGTCGTCGACGGAGCCGTTCGGATTGCCGCCGGCGTAGCGGAACACGATCTGCCCGTTCGCTTTCAGCCGGGCCAGCAACGCGTCGTCGCAGTAGTAGTTCCCCTCGCCGTGGGCGATCGGAATGCGGATGACTTCGCCGGCGGCATAGTCCGACGTAAACGGCGTCCGGTTGTTTTCGACGCGCAGGTCGACCGGATGGCAGCGGAACTTGAGCGTCTTGTTGCGAATGAGCGCGCCCGGCAGCAGCCCGGCTTCGGTCAAAATCTGAAACCCGTTGCAGACGCCGAGGATGAACTTGCCTTCCGCCGCCGCTTGGCGCACTGCGCCCATGACCGGGGCGAAGCGGGCGATCGCGCCGCACCGCAAGTAATCGCCGTAGGAAAACCCTCCGGGAATGAGGATCGCGTCGTACTCCGACAGATCCGTTGCGGTGTGCCGGACGTAGTCGACCGGCTGCCGCACCGTATCCTCGACCGCTTTGCGCATGTCGATGTCGCAGTTGGAGCCGGGAAACACGAGAACCGCAAATTTCATGGGCGCCTCATTCCTCCAGTTCGAAGCGGTAGTCTTCGATGACGGTGTTGGCCAGCAGCTTCTCGCACATCTCCCGGACGCGCCGCGCCGCCGCCTCCTTGTCGTCCGTGTTCAAGGTCAGTTCCATGTACTTGCCGATGCGGACTTTGCCGACTTCGCCGAAGCCGAGCGCGTGCAGGGCGTCCTGAACGGCGTTGCCTTGCGGGTCGAGCACGCCCGCTTTGATCGTCACGTAAACGGAAGCTTTCATCGGTCGGTCTCCTTCGGGGGATAAGTATGGGCGCTTTCGGGGCGCGTTCGCTTGTTGCGCGTCATCCTTCGGCTGCGGAACCCGGGCCGCCGCACGCGTCTGCGGGGCCCCGCGGCGCCCGCTCCGCGGGCGGCTGCATCAGCCGGCGCTGGATGTCGCGGTACCGGGCCGACGTGGCCGCCACCACTTCCGGAGGCAACGGCGGCGGCGGGCTGTTGCGGTCCCAGCCCGAGCCGGCCAGCCAGGCGCGGACCGGCTCCTTGTCCATGCTGTCGATCTCGATGTCCAGGGCGTATCGGTCCTTCGCCCAGAACCGTGACGAATCCGGCGTGAACAGCTCGTCGATCAGCACGATCTCCCCGTCGATCAGGCCGAATTCGAACTTGCAGTCGGCCAGCAGGATGCCGTTCCCGGCGCAATACGCCTCGCCGAAGCGGTACAGCGCCAGGCTCCGCTGCCGAAGCTGCTCCGCCAGCTCGGGGCCGATCCGCCGGGCCATCTCCTCGAACGAGATGTCCTCGTCGTGGCCGACGTCGTTTTTGCCGGCCGGCGTGAAGATCGGCTCCGGCAGCCGCTCGTTCTTGCGCAGCCCGGCCGGCAGCCGGATGCCGTTCACCGCGCCGGTGTCGCGGTATTGCCGCCAGCCGCCGCCGGTGATGTAGCCGCGCACGACGCATTCGATATCGATGCGCTGCGCCTTGCGCACGGCCATGACGCGGCCGGCCAGCGCTTCGGGGTCGGCGGCCAGTCCGCCGAGCCGCGACGCGTCCGCATGGACGAAGTGGTTCGGCTGCAGCGCCCGGGTCCGCTCGAACCAGAACGCGCTCAGCCCGTTCAATACCCGCCCCTTGCCCGGCACGGGCGGCTCGAGCACGTAGTCGAAGGCGGAGATGCGGTCGGTCACGACGATCAGGTAATGCTCGCCCAGGTCGTACAGCTCGCGCACTTTGCCCTTATGGACAAGCGGAGCGCGGACGAGACCGGCGGAGGTGGACAACGCTTCGGTGGGCATGACGACGGTCCTCCTTGAATGCCGCGGCTGCGGATAAGTTGCGGGCCTCTCCCGCTCCGTCAGGAAGTCAGGCCGAGCCGCTCGAAAATCGTATCGACGTGCTTCAGGTGCCACGCCGGGTCGAAGCAGTCGGCGATTTCTTCGGCGCTCAGCACGCCGGTGATCTCCGGCGCGGCCGAGACGATGTCGCGGAAATCCCGCTGCTGTTCCCACGCCTGCATCGCCAGCGGCTGCACCGTGTCGTACGCCTGCTCGCGGCTCATGCCTTTGTCGATGAGCTTGGTCAGGACGCGGCCGGAGAACGGCACGTTGTAGGTGCGGGCCATGTTGCGCTTCATGTTCTCCGGGAACACGGTCAAATTTTGCACGATGCCGCCGAACCGGTTCAGCATATAGTCGAGCAGCATGGTGGCGTCCGGCAAAATGATCCGCTCGACGGAAGAGTGGGAGATGTCCCGCTCGTGCCACAGCGGCACGTCCTCGTACGCCGAGATCATATGGCCGCGGACGACGCGGGCGAGGCCGCTGATGTTCTCGCAGCCGATCGGGTTGCGCTTGTGCGGCATCGCCGACGAGCCTTTCTGCCCTTTGGCGAACGGCTCCTCCACTTCGCGGAACTCGCTTTTCTGCAGCGCGCGGATTTCCGTCGCGAACTTGTCCAGCGACGTCGCGATCAGCGCCAGCGTCGCCATATATTCGGCGTGCCGGTCGCGCTGCAGCGTCTGCGTCGAGATCGGCGCCGGCGTGATGCCGAGCTTCTTGCACACGTACTGCTCGACGAACGGGTCGAGGTTGGCGTACGTGCCGACGGCGCCGGACAATTTGCCGAACTGCACGCCTGCCGCCGCATGCCGGAACCGCTCCAGGTTCCGCTTCATCTCCTCGTGCCACAGCGCCAGCTTCAGCCCGAACGTGGTCGGCTCGGCGTGCACGCCGTGCGTGCGGCCCATCATCGCGGTATGCTTGTAGCGGATCGCCTGCTCGCGCAAAATCGCGATAAAGCCCTCGATGTCCCGCTCCAAAATTTCGTTCGCCTGCTTCAGCAAGTAGCCGAGCGCGGTGTCCACGACGTCGGTGGACGTCATGCCGTAGTGCACCCATTTGCGCTCCGGCCCGAGGCTCTCGGACACGGCGCGGGTGAACGCGATGACGTCGTGCCGCGTCTCCCGCTCGATCTCGTAGATGCGGCCTAAGTCGAAGCGCGCGTTCCGGCGCAGCGCCGCAACGTCTTCCTTCGGGATGTGGCCGAGCTCCGCCCACGCCTCGCAGGCGCACAGCTCGACTTCGAGCCACGCGCGGAACTTGTTCTCTTCCGTCCAGACGGCCCGCATCTCCGGGCGGCTGTAGCGTTCGATCATAGCATCAGACCCTCCATATGTTCGACTGGGCGATCCACGCCAGCGCGTCTTCCGTGCGGGAAGCGAGCACGTTGACGTGGCCCATTTTGCGCTTGGGCGTATTTTCCGCCTTGCCGTACAGATGCACCTTCGGCGCGACGCCCAGGCGCTCGGCCGCGGCGTCCGGCTCCGCCATCCACGCAAGCAGCGGCTCCATATGCTCGCCGAGCACGTTGGCCATGACGGCCGGCGTCACGAGCCCCGGATCGCCGAGCGGCAGATCGCAGATCGCGCGGATATGCTGTTCGAACTGCGACGTGCGGCAGGCTTCGATCGTGTAGTGGCCGGAATTGTGCGGCCGGGGCGCCAGCTCGTTGACGTAGACCGTCCCGTCCTCGCCGACGAACATCTCCACCGCGATCAGCCCGACGACGCCGAGCGCCTCCGCGATCGACACCGCCAGCCGCTCCGCTTCCTCGCGCACCTTGTCGTCGACACGCGCCGGGACGATGGACAGGTGAAGAATATTGTCCACGTGCACGTTCTCCGCCGGCGGGAACGTACGAATCTCCCCGGACGGACTTCGCGCGGCGATCACCGAGATCTCGCATTTGAACTTCACGAACTTCTCCAGCACCAGCTCGGCGCCTCCCCGCGACAGCTCGGCGTACGCCGGCTCCAGCTCCGCTTCGCTGCGGATGACCCGCTGGCCTTTGCCGTCGTACCCGCCGGTCGCCGTCTTCAGCACCGCCGGCAGCCCGAGCCGGGCCGCCGCCGCGCGCAGCGCGTCCGGACTTCCGATTTCGGCGTACGGCGCCACCTTCGCGCCCGCCGCCTCGACCGCCCGCTTCTCGCGCAGCCGGTGCTGCGTCGTCTGCAGCAGCGCGCTGCCCTGCGGCACGTACGACTCGGCTTCCAGCATCGCCGCCACGCCGGCGTCGACGTTCTCGAACTCGTACGTGATCACGTCCGACCGCTTCGCCAGTTCCCGGGCCGCGTCCCGGTCGCCGTAACCGGCGACGATCTGCGCCGCCGTCTGCCCCATCGGCGCGTCCGGCATCGGATCGAGCGTGACGAAGCGGTAGCCCATGCGGCTGCCGGCATGCGCCAGCATCCGGCCGAGCTGGCCGCCGCCGAGCACGCCGATCGTCGCGCCGGGCAGAATCGTCCTTCGCGCCAAGGCCCTCATGCGAGCTCCCCGCTTTCGAGCACGGCTTGGGCCATCCGCTCCCGCCGCTCGGCCAGCCGAGCCTGCACGCCGGCATCGAACGCGCCGATCATTTGCGCCGCCAACAGCCCGGCGTTCGCCGCGCCGGACGGACCGATCGCCACCGTGGCCACCGGCACGCCCGCCGGCATCTGCACGATCGACAATAACGAATCGAGCCCGTTCAAGGCTTGGGACTTGACGGGCACGCCGATGACGGGCAGGACGGTCTTGGCCGCCACCATGCCCGGCAGATGGGCGGCGCCGCCGGCGCCGGCGATGATCACTTTCAGCCCTCGCCCCGCGGCGGCCGCCGCATATTCGAACATCAGATCCGGCGTCCGATGCGCCGAAACGACTTTTTTCTCATAGGAAATGTTCAGTTCATCGAGCACTTCGCACGCTTTCCGCATCGTCTCCCAATCGGACGTGCTGCCCATGATGACGCCGACAAGTGCCGACATGATTCCACCCTTTCCACTCGCGTGTTTCAGCCCTCGCGCGGCTTCCGGGCCCCGAACGCCGGCGCCGGCGCCAAACCGGCCTGCGGGCCGGGACGAAGCGGCATTCCATGAAAGAAGCGACAAAAAAAAGGCGCCGGGATCTACTCAACAGCATGCCCCGTATGCCCTTCTTTTCTACCGCAAACCCTGTTCCGACCGGCCGCTCTCCGTTAGCCCCCCGCCGTGCGCAAAAGGCGGAAATGTCCGGAAACCGGCACAAACGGCTTCACCGTCCGACAGGACGGCGAAACGCTTATCCCGCTCCTCGACGCCCCTTGACGGCGCGCGTTCTCCGGCAGCCTTTCTCGCCCGAAGGCCTTGAGAGCTCGTAGTCCGAAAATTTACGGTTTTCGGGTAGAAACGTTCGGGCCGTATTCCCGAATTTATACGAGCGAATTCGTTCTTTACGTTATCCAGTTTACCTTATCGGAACGGGTTATGTCAACGAAAGACGAACACTTTTTATGACCCAAAATACGAATGTTCGGATTTTGTTCAAACCGGAATTTTCGGCTTTCCCCGTCCGACATGCGCGACGCGGCCGCCCTGTCAGTAAAAAACCCCGCCCCACCTTTCATCCGAAAAGTGAAACGGGGTTGGAAACGTTTGGAAACGATCCGGTGTCAGCCCTGGGAGCCGACGAAAATGTACCGGGCGATGACCAGCACGAACAAAATCCACATCAGCCAGTGAATGTCGTGCTTCTTGCCGGAGAACAGGTTGGACAGCAGCGCGAGCAGGACGTAGCTGACGATGCCGAACGAAATCCCGTTGGCGATGTTGTACGTGAACGGCATAAACGTGATCGTCAGGAAAGCGGGAATGCCGATCACCAGGTCGGTAAAGTCGATCTCCCGCACCGACTGCATCATCAGTACGCCGACGATGATCAGAGCCGCGCTTGTGGCCGGAGACGGCACCAGCAGCGCAATCGGCGCCAGAAACAGCGACAACAGGAACAGCACGCCGGTCGTTGTCGAAGTCAGCCCCGTGCGGCCGCCTTCGGCAATGCCGGACGAGCTCTCGACATAAGCGGTGACGGTGCTCGTGCCGAGCACGGCGCCGCCGCTGACGGCGATGGAATCGACGAACATCGCCCGGCCGACGCGCTTGTTGCCTTCTTCCCTGTTCTTGAAGAAGCCGGCGCGATTGGCGGTGCCGACCAGGGTGCCGAACGTGTCGAAGAGCTCGACGAACGTGAACGTGGCGATCGCCGACAGCAGGCCGGTCGTCAGGAGGTCGGTGAAATCGAAGGACCAGAAGTTCAGCTGGTTGAAATCCGGCACCCAATCGGCCGATTTCAGCGAGCTGAAGCTGACGACGTCGACGCCCGGAATGGCGCCGATCAGCGTCGTCGCGAGAATGCCGATCAGGATGGCGCCGCGCACCCGCAGCACCATCAGCGCGCCGATGATGAACAGCCCGACGATCGTCAGCCAGACGTTCGGCGACGACAGATTGCCGAGATGGAAGACGGTCTCGTTGCTGGTCAGGTCGATAAAAGAGCCTTTGGCATAATCGTTGGACGCGTCCAGCGAAATGGTGAGCAGCCCGCTGTTCTTCAGCCCGATGATGGCGATGAACAGCCCGATGCCGACCGTGATGGCGTGCTTCAGGCCGTCCGGCACGGCGACGACGAGCATTTGCCGGATTTGGGTGACGGTCAGAATCAGGAAAATGATCCCGGAGATGAACACCGCAGCCAAGCCCATTTGCGGCGTGATCGGATGTCCCGTCGCCTTGGACGTCAGCACCGTCGTGGCGAAGTAGGCGTTCAGTCCCATGCCCGGCGCGAGCGCGACCGGAAAGTTGACGAACAGTCCCATGCAAATGGTAAAAATGCCTGCGGCGAGCGCGGTCGCCAGAAAGACGCCGTAAGCGTCCAGGCCGGATGCGCCCAGAACGAGCGGATTCACCGCCAGTATGTACGCCATCGTCATAAACGTCGTCAGACCGGCCATGATCTCCGTACGCACGTTCGTTCCCATTTCCTTCAGCTTAAAGAAACGGTCCATGTTTCGACAAGCTCCTCCTTTGAATTTTACGTTTCAGACGGCCAACAAACAAAAAACCTAGAAGACGCCATTCTCTTCTAGGTTCCGCACAACCGCGAGGAAACATACCGGGCCGAAGCCGCCGCGCGCGGTTCGCCCGGGATGCTTTCATCGCTTTTCGTAGCCAGATCATTTGCGGTGACCTCGTAGAGACTCCCGGGCCAATTCCCGGGATTATACGAAAAGGAACGATGCAGTTGTTGTTTTCCAATCCCCATTCTAGGGCCAGCGGCCGGGGCTGTCAACGGTTTTTTGCGAATGTTCGACTGCAGTATACGCCTCAAATGTTCGGAAAATTAAAAATCCGCCTCCGGTTATTGGAAAAAGACTCCATTGAAAGCGCAACCAAAACAAACGAGGCGAAATCGGCATCGCCGGCTTACGGGCATAACAAAGCCCTCCCGAACGCCGCGCGGGCGTGCGGGAGGGCGATGGACCGGGCGGGCGCGCCGTCATTCCCACTCGATGGTGGCAGGGGGCTTGGACGTAATATCGTACACGACGCGGTTGACGCCCTTCACTTCGTTGACGATTCGGTTGGAGATTTTCTCCAGCACATCGTACGGAATGCGCGCCCAGTCGGCGGTCATGCCGTCGATCGACGTCACGGCGCGGATGCCCACCGTATAGGCGTAAGTTCGGCCGTCTCCCATGACGCCGACGCTCTTCATTCCCGGAAGCGCCGTAAAATACTGCCAGATCTCCCGGTCGAGGCCGGCTTTCGCGATCTCTTCGCGCAGGATGGCGTCGGACTCCCGAACGATCTCCAGCTTCTCCTTCGTCACTTCGCCCAGCACCCGGATCGCCAGGCCCGGCCCCGGGAACGGCTGGCGCCAGACGATTTCCGGCGGCAGCCCGCATTCTTCGCCGACTTTGCGGACTTCGTCCTTGAACAGCGCCTTCAGCGGTTCCACAAGCTGGAATTTCATGTCTTCCGGCAGACCGCCGACGTTGTGGTGCGACTTGATCGTCTGCGCCGTCGCCGTGCCGCTCTCGATGATATCCGTATACAGCGTGCCCTGGGCAAGAAACGAGAAGTCGGCGAACTTCGCCGATTCCTCCTCGAACACGCGGATAAATTCGGCGCCGATCAGCTTCCGCTTCCGCTCCGGGTCTTCGACGCCGCGCAGCTTGGACAGAAACCGCTCGCGGGCGTCGATCCGGACGACCTTCATGTCGAACTTGCCGGCGAACGTGTCCATGACGCTGTCGGCCTCGCCTTTGCGCAGCAGCCCGTGATCGATGAACATGCAGGTCAATCGGTCGCCGACCGCCTGATGGACCAGCGCCGCCACGACGGAGGAATCGACGCCGCCGGACAGGGCGCAGAGCACTTTGCGGTCCCCGACCTGCTCGCGGATGGCGCGCACCGCGTCGTCGATGAACGACTCCATGCTCCAGTCGCCGCGGCAGCCGCAGATGCGGTACAGGAAATTGCGGATCATCTCGTTGCCGTGAACGGTATGGCGCACTTCCGGATGGAACTGCACCGCGTACACGCGGCGCTGCGGATCGCTCATCGCCGCCACCGGCGCGTGCGGGGTGCTCGCGTCGACGGCGAAGCCCGCCGGCAGCTCCGTCACGCGGTCGCCGTGGCTCATCCAGACGGTCTGGCGCTTGTCCAATCCGTGCGCAAGCTCGCAGCCGCCGCGGAACTCGATGTCGGCCTTGCCGTATTCCCGCTTGTCGGCTGGCTCCACCTTGCCGCCGTAATGGCGGGTGATGAGCTGCATGCCGTAGCAGATGCCGAGAATCGGCACGCCGAGCTCGTATACGCCCGGATCGACGGAAGGCGCATCCGGCGCGTAGACGCTTGCCGGCCCGCCGGAAAACACGATCCCTTTGGGCGAAAGCGCGCGAATGCGGTCGACGGAAACGGTGTGGGGCAGCAGTTCGCTGTACACGCCGAGATCGCGGATGCGGCGGGCGATCAGCTGGTTGTACTGGCCGCCGAAATCGAGCACGACGACCATTTCATGCGGGTTGTTGTCCACGAAAACACCGAGCCTTTCTGGCAAGCTAAACGGCTCGCCGCCTTATATCGCGGCGAAACGTTTCGCGTTTTACACGATCTCGAATCGCTGAATCGAAGCTATTATAGCTTTGCGGCTTGGACAGCGTCAAGGCAAGCGGGAACCGCCCCCCGCATCCGCCCGCGCCGCCGAGCGGGCCGCTTCCGGGCCGAACGGCAGCCGCTGCAGGTCGGCGAGCGGAAGCAGCAGCGTCCCGCCGCGGATGACCGCTTTCGTCGCCAGCCGGCGCGACCCGCCCTGAGCGTCCGCGGCTTCGAGCGTCTGCCGCTTGGCGTCGGCGACGACGGTGCAGCCGGGAAGGGCGGCCACCGCCGTCTTCCGGCCGCCGTCCCAGTGCACGGAGCCGCCCGACGCGGCCGCCCACAGCCGCAGCGGCACGAACGGCTCCCCGTCGATGACGGCAAGGTCGGCGGCGGGCAGGACGGCCCCCGGCTCCGGTACCGGCGCGGTCGCCGCCCCGTCCGGCTTCGGCGCGGCCGGAATCCCGCCTTCCTTCGCGGCCGCCCCGGGACCGCCCAGCCATGCGACCGCCGTTGCCAGCGGCGGGTCGGTCCGCTTCCACGGCAGCAGGTCGGCGAGGCGGAACGTCACCGGCTTCGTCGCGGCCGACAGCGGGGCGAACCGGTACCCGTGCTTGCGGTAAAAGGAGATGATCGCGGGCAGCGCTTTGACGGTCTCGGCGTGCCCCGGCCCGTCGTGCAGCAGCACGATCAGATCGCCCCCCAATCGCGCGTCGGTCGCGCCGCGGACGATTTCCGACGCCGGCACGCCGCGCCGCTTCGAGTCCCCGCTGTCGACGTTCCAGTCGAACACGACATAGCCGGCCTGACGCAGCGCGCCGAAATACAAGGCGTCGAAGTTGCCGTACGTTCCGCCCGGCGCGCGCACGAGCCGGGTCTGCACGCCGGCGGTGCGCCGGATGATCTGTTCGGTGCGCGTGATCTGGTCCGCGAAAGAGCGGAATCCGGTCCCGTACAGCTCCTTGTAATTATGGTTGTAGGTATGGTTTCCGACCGCGTGGCCGGCTTGGACGATCGCCCGCAGCTCGTCCGGATAGCGCTCCGCTTGCTGTCCCAGCACGAAAAAGGTGGCGGCGATTTTCTGCTGCCGCAGAATGGCCAGCACGCGATCCGTAAGCGGACTCGGCCCGTCGTCGAACGTCAGGTAGACGGTCGGCCGGTTCGCGTCCGCGGGAGCGGCGGAGGCGGATGACGGCGAGGATGGCGCGGAAGTCGCGGTCGCCGCGGAAGCCGATGAGGCGGCGGCAAACGCCCCCCACAGCGCCATCGCCAACGCCGCCAGCACGCGGCCGACCCTCGCCCCCGCCCGACCCGATCCTGCCGGTCTCCGCCTTCCCGCTTCCCCCATGGCCGCTTTCGCCTCCCGCAGACGATGAACCTTGTCCGTAAGAGGATATGAGAGGACGGCCGCGTCTATGACGGGGGAAAAAGCCGGGCGCGCCCCGTTGCGAGCGCGCCTGCCCTTCGGCGGAACCGCTGCGCTAGCGCAGCCGCTCCCGAATCCATTGCAGCACTTCCCGAACGTGGCCGTCCACCCGGAATTGGCGCCAGGACGCCGCGAGCCGGCCTTCGGCGTCGATGACGAAAGTGGAGCGGACGATGCCCATCAGCTCGCGGCCGAACATCTTTTTCGGCTGCCAGACGCCGTACAGCTCGGCGACCTTGTGGTCTTCGTCGGACAATAGCAGAAACGGCAGGCCGTATTTCCCGGCAAACTTGCCGTGCCGTCGGATCGGGTCCGCACTGACCCCCAGCACGACGGTGTTCAGCTTCTCGAATTCCGGATGGAAGTCGCGGAAGTCGCAGGCTTCCGTCGTGCATCCCGGCGTCAGGTCCTTCGGGTAAAAGTAGAGGACGACGTTGCGGCCGCGGAAATCGCTGAGCCGGACCGTCTCCCCGTTCGAGGCCGGCAGGGCGAAATCCGGCGCCGGTCGTCCCTCCTGCAAAGCGGTCAAAGCAAGCGCTCCTTTCCGGTATAAGCATGGCTGTCCCTTCCAGCGTATCAAAGGGGCGCGGAATTTTCAAAATCTCCCGGGGTGAAAAACGGCACCGCCCCCGCGGGCGATGCCGCCTTCCGCTGACGCCAATGCCTTACGGCCGGACACCGGTATAGATTAGCACCGCATCGCGCAGAAATTGTGCGGTGCCCGGCTGCCGCGCGTCGTAGTAAGCTTTGAACCGCTCGTCTTCGACGTAAGCCTGCGCAATGCCTGCGTGGGCTTCGCGGATCCGGTTCAGGCTGAAGCCGAGCTCCCGGTAAAACAGAATCTGCTGCAATAGATCGACTTCGGCCCGCCCGTAAATCCGATACCCCGACGCGGTCGTTCCGGCCGGCTTCAGAAGACCGATGCGGTCGTAATATCGGAGCGTCCGGGCGCTGACGCCGGCCAGCCGGGCCAGCTTCTGCACGGTGTATTCCATCTGCAAGCCTCCTGACGCCTTAACGGTACACCTTGACGCTGCGTCAATGTCAACGCCTTTTGTACGCCGCAATCCGTCCGAATATTCGGAGCCGGATCGGAATACGATCTGAACGAACGCCCGCATGCGGGACAACCCCGCGGCCGCTGGGCCCCTTTTCGACGCGACTTGATTCGGTTCGGGGAAAAACGATATAATTTTATAATATGTAAAACCGTCTATAGGCTCACCTGTACGCGGGCCGAAACGGCCGGCGTTATTTTACGTTACGGAAAGGATTTTCCCATGCGCAAAAAATGGAAATGGACGCTGTACGGACTGCTGGTCGTGCTGGTCGCGATCGGCGCGTTCGCCGGATGGAAAATTTACTTATTATACCATAATGTTGAAAAATTGAATAAACCGCAGGACGAGTCGCGTTTTCAACAGTTCACGCCGAATCCGGAATACAAGCCGCCGGAATGGGAAGGCACCGAAAGGGTCAACATCCTGCTGATGGGCGGGGACGAACGCGGCTTGCGCAAAGGCGAAGTCGCCCGCTCCGACTCGATGATCGTCGTCTCCATCGATCCGCCGACCCATCGGATCCATCTGTTCTCGGTGCTGCGCGACACGTACGTGGACATTCCCGACCACGGGCGCGACCGCGTCAACGCCGCGATCACCTACGGCGGTCCGGAGCTGGCGATGAAGACGATCGGCAACCTGCTCGGACTCGATATTCAATATTACGTTTACGTCGATTTCCAAGGGTTCATCAAGCTGATCGACGCGATCGGCGGGGTCGATTACTATGTCGAGAAAGACATGCACTGGTCCGACGCGGCCGACGGCCATAAGTACGATATCAACCTGAAGAAAGGGCAGCAGCATCTGGACGGGGAAAAGGCGCTGCAATACGTCCGCTTCCGCCACGACGCGATGTCGGACTTCACCCGCACCGAGCGCCAGCGCAACTTCCTGAAGGCGGTCGCCGACAAGCTGCAAAGCGGGTGGAACCTGGTGCGCCTGCCGGAAATTTTGGGACAAATCGTGCCTTACGTGGAGACGAATCTGACGACGAACGACATGCTGAAGCTGGCGGCGCTCGGATACAAATCGCACCAGGCCGGCTCCGTCCAGGTTCCGCCGATGGACCTGCTCGCGGACGAGCGCGTGGGCGGCTCCGCCGTGCTCGGCATCAAGGACCTGGACGAGCTGAAGGCATTCGTGCAGACGACGCTCAGCCGGGACGAGACGCAAGCGCAGGCGTCCGCGTCGCCGTCCGCTTCCGGCGCCTCGGCCTCATCGGCCGGCTCCTCTCCCTGACGGAGCGAACGGACCCTGCGATCGGCGGCGAACCCGCCGCTTTTTTTGTATGCAGCATCACCGGAAAGGATGATGAACGATATTGAACCACACCCGCTCCGCGGAATTGTACGAGGAAGCGCAGAAGCATATCGTCGGCGGCGTCAACAGCCCGTCCCGCTCGTTCAAGGCGGTCGGCGGCGGCGCGCCCGTTTTCGTCTCCCGCGCCGAAGGCGCCTGGCTGTGGGACGCGGACGGCAACCGCTACATCGACTATTTGGCCGCGTTCGGCCCGATCATTACCGGGCACGCCCATCCCCGCGTGACGGAAGCGATCGTCCGCGCCGCCCGCTCCGGCACGCTGTACGGCACGCCGACGGAAGGCGAAATCCGGCTGGCGCAGCGGCTGAAGGAAGCGATCCCGTCGCTCGACAAGGTGCGCTTCGTCAACTCCGGCACCGAAGCGGTCATGACGGCGATCCGCGTGGCCCGGGCCTGCACCGGCCGCAACAAAATCGTCAAGTTCGCCGGCTGCTACCACGGCCACTCGGACCTGGTGCTCGTCGCCGCCGGCTCCGGCCCGTCGACGCTTGGCATCCCCGACAGCGCCGGCATCCCGCTCAGTATCGCCCGGGAAGTGATCACCGTTCCCTTCAACGAGCTGGACGGGCTGCGGCAGGCGCTGGAGCGGTGGGGCGATGACGTGGCCGCGGTGATGGTCGAGCCGATCGTCGGCAACTTCGGCATCGTCCCGCCGAAGCCGGGCTTTCTGGAAGGGCTGTGCCGGATGGCGCGGGACGCGGGGGCGCTCGTCATCTACGACGAGGTCATCACCGCGTTCCGGTTCCACTACGGCGGAGCCCAGACCTATGCGCCCGTGGCGCCCGATCCCGCCGCCGTCGAGCCGGACCTGACCGCGCTCGGCAAGATTATCGGCGGCGGGCTGCCCATCGGCGCGTACGGCGGCAAGCGCGAATGGATGGAGAAGGTCGCCCCGCTCGGCCCGGCCTACCAGGCCGGCACGATGGCGGGCAACCCCGCCTCCGTCGCCGCCGGCCTCGCGTGCCTGGAAGTGCTGCGCGAGCCGGGCGTCTACGCGCGCATGGAACGGCTCGCCGTCCGGCTGACGGACGGCCTGCGCGAGCTGGCGCGGCGCTTCGGCGTTCCGCTGACGATCAACCGCGTCGGCGGCGCGTTCTCGACCCACTTCTGCGATCATCCGGTGACGAACTACGCCGAAGCGCAGGATTCGGACGGCGAAGCGTTCGCCCGCTTTTTCCGGCTGATGCTGGAGCGGGGCGTCTACCTGGCGCCGTCCAAGTACGAAGCGTGGTTTCTGACGACGGCGCATACGGACGACGACGTCGACGCGACGCTGGCCGCGGCCGAAGAAGCGTTCCGGCTGATGCGCTAGCGGCAGAAAGACCGCGGCCGTTCAGCGGCTGCGGTCTTCTTCTTTCGGCTTGCGCCGGGCAGGCAACCGGTCGTAGCGGTCGTCCGCTTCCTCGGCGAGCGAGCGGTAAACTTCCGTCTCGACGGCGACCGGGTCGCGCTCCGTCTGAATGCGGATTTCCCAGCGCGGCGGCAGCCGACGGACCGCCCCCGCCGCCGGATCGGGCGCTTCCATCGCGCCTTCCGTCAGCGTGCGTGCCAGCTCCGCCTCCGCCTCGGCCGGCGCCGCTCTGCGCCTGTTCTCCTGCGTATCGTCCCCGGGTTCCAGCGCGTTCGCCTCCTTATTCGTGCAGCCGCATGCGGCCGCACGGTCTTTCCCGTTAGAATGGACCAAAGGGCTGTCGCTCATGCTCCGGCGCCGGAGCCGCTATTCCCGGTCGACTTCCGCGTCGGTCCGGGACAGCGCCGCAACGAATTCGTCGTGAATCCGGCCGTTGCTGGCGGCCACGTCGCGGACGTCCAGTCCGTAAGGGCGGCCGTTTCGATCCGTCACCCGTCCCCCCGCTTCTTCCACGAGCAGCGTGCCCGCGGCCAAATCCCAGGCGTTCAGCCCGATCTCCCAGAATCCGCTCAGCCGTCCCGCCGCCACGTACGCGAGATGCAGCGCGGCCGATCCGGCGATTCGCAAGTTCCGCACCTTCGGCGCTATCGCCCGGATATCCCGCAAATTGTGCGGCAGCGCCGACTGGCGGTCCGTCGGCAGGCCGGTGGCGAGCAGACTGTCTCCGAGCGATGCTTCTTCGGATACGCTCATCCGCTTGCCGTGCACGTAGGCGCCTTTGCCCCTTTCCGCGACGAACAGTTCGTCCCGGCACGGATCGTATACGACGCCGACGATGACTTGCCCATGATGGGCCAGCGCGATCGACACCGAGAAAAAGGGAAAGCCGTGCACGAAATTGGTCGTACCGTCCAGCGGGTCGACGATCCATAAGTAAGGTTCCTCGCGGACAGCCTCCAGCGCCTTGGCCGACGCTTCCGGTCCGACTCCGGCGCTTTCCTCTCCGAGAACGCGATGATGCGGGAAATGAGTGCCGATCAGGTTGCGGATCATCCTTTCGGATCCTTTGTCCACCTCGGTCACCAGATCGTGGGGAGAATATTTGAATTGCGGGTAGGCCACGCTGCCGAGCCGGGTCTTGATCCACTCGCCGGCTTTGGCCGCGCAATTGACGGCGACCGCGGTAAAGCTTTTGCCGCCCACCACGCTTACCGGTTGGTTGTCGTCCATCTCCATCCCTCAAATCGTGAAAAAGTATATTGGGAGAAGACGGGGTTGTCCCCGATTCTCCCCCTTATTTATACGCCGAAATGGACCGGCGGTTCCGACGGATGACCGGACCGGCCCCAAAATTCGCGAATGCCTCGCGCCGCCCGACCGGGAATGCCGCCAAACCGCTCCGCGAGGCGGCCGATTCGATCGCCGGCTTCCATCCGGATTCTTCCTCCCGGGCTTGATTCCATTGTAGCAGATTCTCCGGATTTCCGCTTGCCGCATTGTACGGACGAAAGCCGCGACTCGCGCGCTTCCCAAGGGGCAGGCTGCCCGCGGAGATGCCGGGGATCGCCCCTTGCCCTTGCGGCCCCGGGATGGACGGTTCGATCCGCACGGGTGGGAGACGGATGGGAGACGGATGGGAGGATGACGTCAACCATGTTAGAATGAGAAAAATGGCCGAAGCGGGACGGACGAAGATTATCAGCCCCCGAAGGTTGTCATCGCCGGACCTGAGTAAGGATGCGAGGGAGGAAGACGGATGACGCCTTACACCGAGCGCGTTGTCGAAATCATCAAAGCGATTCCGAGAGGCCGCGTCATGACTTACGGGCAAGTGGCGGAGCTGGCCGGAAGCCGGAGAGGCGCCAGACAGGTCGCATGGATTCTGCATTCGCTCAGCGAGGCTTGCGGGTTGCCGTGGCACCGGGTGGTCAGCAGCAAAGGATGCGTTGCGGTAAAGGACGAGGAAGCGCGCTACACGCAAATTTTGCTTTTGCAGAACGAAGGGGTTGAAGTGGACGAGCAAGGGAGAATGGATCTGCATAAGACACAATATTTCCCTTCGCCAGAGACAGAGAAACGCGGTTAGAAGACGGTCTCGTGGGCCGGCCGGACATTTACGTTGTATTTTGTCCAAAAAAATCCTTTCCAAATGTGCCGAGCGAATGTGCTGCGTTGGATTTTGTACAGCGGAAAAGTCACATTTCCCGGCATTGCGCCCCTCACTGCCCCAATTTGCTGTACAATTTCCAACGTATGAGCGTTCAACTGCAATGTCCCCTTCGTTTTATGGCATAAAATCCAACGTCCGGCGCGCGGTTCGCGCGGAACGACGGCGGCCATCTGCGTGCGTCATGCCCCGTGCCTGCCGCGTACGCTTTGCGCAAAATGGCCCGAGGTCCAAAAATCCCGCTCGTCCGGCAGAGCCGGTTCGGCGGGATTTTCGCCTTTCTATACGCCGACGATGTTGAAGCCGTTGTCCACGTGCAGCACTTCGCCGGTGATGCCGCGCGACCAGTCGCTCATCAGGAACAGCGCCGTGTCGCCGACGTCCGACGCGTCCGTTGTGCGCCGCAGCGGCGCCTTTTCCTCGACTTGCCGCAAAATCGCGTTGAAGTCCTTGATCCCTTTGGCCGCCAGCGTGCGGATCGGCCCGGCCGAGATGGCGTTGACGCGGATGCCCATCGGCCCCAGGTCGTTCGCCAGGTAGCGGACCGACGCTTCCAGCGCCGCCTTGGCGACGCCCATCACGTTGTAGTTGCGGAACGCCCGCTCGGCGCCCAAATACGTCATCGTCACGATGCTGCCGCCTTCCGTCATCAGCGGATAGATGCGCTGGGCGACCGCGGTCAGGGAATAGACGCTGATATCGTGCGCCAGCGCGAACCCGTCGCGGGACGTGCCGACGTACAGCCCTTCCAGTTCCTCCGTCTTGGCGAACGCGATGCAGTGGGCGAGGCCGTGGACGAGCCCGACTTCGTCTTTCAGCCGCGCGGCCAGATCGTCGAGATCCGCGTCCCGGGTGACGTTGCACGGGAAAATCAGCGAGCCGGGAATCGTGTCGGCCAGCTTGCGCACCCGCTCTTCGACCCGTTCGTTCTCGTACGTGAAAATAAGCCGGGCTCCCTGGGAATTCAGTGACTGCGCGATCGCCCAGGCGATGCTCCGCTCGTTGGCCACGCCCATGACCACCATGTTTCTGCCGCTCAACAAACCGCTCATGCTTCAACCGCTCCTCCTTCGGCGAATGGAAATCTTTACAATCGGATGTCAGTCTTTGTCCAACGTAACCGATTTCACCGCCGATTGCAAGAGCTACCGATCGACTTCGTCGATCGGAATGCGCAGCCGCGGGAAGCAATGCCGTGCATTGCGGCGCGGTTGCGCTCGGCTACCGATCGACTTCGTCGATCGGAATGCGCAGCCGCGGCGGAAGCAATGCCGTTCGCCTTACCCCTGCTCCCCGAAAAACATCTCCCGGGCCAGCGCCGTCTGCACCCGCGCCTCCTCTTCGGTCAGCTTCCGCACCAGCTCCATCTCGACTTCCGTCACTTCTTCGCCCTGGAAATTGATTTCCGCAATCGAAGCGACGATCCGGACGATGGCCACCGCCTCGTTGTTCGGCGCATAGGCGATCACCTTCTGCCCCGTCGGGTAGACGCGGAAGTTTTTTTTGACCATTTTGCCGCGGCCGTATTCCAACAGTTCGTACAGTTCCTGATCCGATTTGAATTTGCAGACCGAATTGAATTCCGTCTGAAAGCCCATCCTGATCCCTCCGCAACGCTTTTGGGTTCATTATAAAACGCAGAGGCGGCAAAAAGAAAATGGAACAGCGGCCGCACACCTTTTTTGTTCGAACGAACGATAGACAAAACTGCGCTTTATGGGTTACCATAACTTTACATAAGGTAAGCTTAAGCGCGTGAAGCACACCGATCCGGCCGTACGACGGTTGGGGCGGTTATTTTTTCTTGGAGGATGGAAAATGAAAGAATTCGAGACCGAATACCGCAAATGGATGGAGAAGCACATCAACCAAAGGAAAGGCGAGCGGTTGAGACGTTTGAAAGAGCAGCATGGTTTCGGGGAAAAACTGCTCGTAGAGCAGGTTTGGTGGCCGGTTGTCGGGAACTTCGATTTTTTGCATCCGGAATATGAGGTCGTGGACGAGGACGGCAACTACTACTATTTGGACTTTGCCTACGTTCGCAATCCCAAACCGACCGCGCTGGAATCCGACGGTTTCAATCCGCATGCGCGTGAAGCGGACCGCAACAGCTTTAAAAAAAGCCGGCGCCGGCAGAACGCGATCGTCTTGGGCGGCTGGAACATTCTCCGCTTTTCAACGGACGACCTCAAGGAGGATCCAGACCATTGCCGTCGGACGCTTCGCCGGATGTTCGAGCGGTGGTACGGAGAAGACCCGATGAACGGGTCGGGGTTGTCCGTTTATCAAAAGGAGATTTTGAGATTCGCCGTACAATCGGTGAACCCTTTTACTCCGAAAGGCGCAGAGGCGGCGACAGGGTTAAGCGGCAAATACGTACGCAAGTTGCTTCACGACATGGTAAAAATGGGTTTGCTCGAGCCGGCATCGGGCGATCGACGTTGGACGAGCTATAAACTGAAAAATAGCGGAACGGTGTTCCGCTATTTGGACAGGGTGCGCTGATTGCGGTGAAATAAAGGAACGGTGTTCCGCTATTTCACCAAGATGCGCTGGTTTTGGCGAAATAAAGGAACTGCGTTCCTTTATTTCGCCATGATGCACCGGTTCCGGCGAAATAAAGGAACGGTGTTCCGCTATTTCGTCAAGATGCGCTGATTGCGGTGAAATAAAGGAACGGTGTTCCGCTATTTCGTCAAGATGCGCCAGTTGCGGCGAAATAAAGGAACTGCGTTCCGTTATTTCGCCATGATGCGCCAGTTGCGGCGAAATAGAGGAACGGTGTTCCGCTATTTCGCCATGATGCGCCGGTTCCGGCGAAATAAAGGAACGGTGTTCCGTTATAAGTTTCTACGCTTGCGCTCCGCCTCCGTAATCGATGGACTGACGCTCTTCGTAACGCTCCAGCGCCAGACGGATCAGCGTGTCGAGCAATTCCCGGTACGAGACGCCGGACTCCTGCCACAGCAGCGGGTACATGCTGAACGGCGTGAAGCCGGGCATCGTGTTCACTTCGTTGATGAGCAGCCGCCCGTCGCTGCGGCGCAGGAAAAAGTCCGCGCGGCACAGCCCGGAGCCGTCGATCGCGCGGAACGCGGCGACCGCCATCTTGCGGGCGGCTTCGGCCGTTTCCGGCGGCAGGTCCGCGGGAATGATCATCGCCGATTTCCCGTCGATATACTTCGCCCTGTAATCGTAAAACTCGTTCGAGCTGACGATTTCGCCCGGCACTGAAGCCCGCGGCTCGTCGTTGCCGAGCACGCTGACCTCGATCTCCCGCGCGTCGACGAACTGCTCGACTACCGCTTTGCGGTCGTAGCGGAGCGCCGTCTCCACCGCCGCGGCCAGCTCGTCGCGGTTGCGGGCTTTGGAGATGCCGACGCTGGAGCCGAGGTTGGCCGGCTTCACGAAGCACGGGTAGCCGAGCGCCGTTTCGATTTCTTCGATGAGGCGCTGGCGGTGCCGGCTCCACTCGTGGCGGGTGAAATGGCGCCATTCGGCTTGCGGCAGGCCGGCCTGCGCGAACAGCGTCTTCATGATCGCCTTGTCCATCCCGACGGCCGAAGCGAGCACGCCCGCGCCCACGTAGGGGATGCCGGCCATCTCGAACAGTCCCTGGATCGTCCCGTCTTCCCCGAACGTGCCGTGCAGCAGCGGGAACATGACGTCGACCGCTCTGCCGTCCCGCTCATCGGCCGCCCCGGCGTCCAGCTCCGACATGCCGCGCAGCACCGGCAGCAAAGCCGGCTCCGCCGCGGCTTCCGCATCCGCAGCCGCGGGAGCCCGCTCCGGCGCGAACTGCAGCTCGGCGACGGCGGATGGCGGCGCCTGCAACGCCGGACCCGAGCGCCATTGTCCCGTTTTGGTAATATAAAAAGGAATGAGTTCGTACTTGTCGTAATCGAAAGCTTTCAGCACCGCCAGCGCGGTCTGCAGCGACACTTCGTGCTCGCCCGAACGCCCGCCGTAAACGAGGCCGACGCGAATTTTGTTCCCCATGATCTCCCTCCGGTTCGGCGTTCTTCCCCGCGGTTCTCCCCGGCGCCGGCCGATCCGCACGCGCGCCGATCGCCCTTCGCCCCCGCGTCAAAATTCGTCGGCAATGTGGAAAAAGACATACCGGGTCTGCCCGGTAAAGGCGTAGGAATCCCGGTAATCCCAAAAGCGGTGCCGGCTGCTAACCGTATTGGCGTTGACGAGCGGCGTCCCGTCCGGGGCAAACGCCGTCACGATCGTATTGTGCTGGAACCGGCCGTTGCCGTCCCAGTCGTAGCAGATGACGTCGCCCAGCGTCAGCAGGTACGGATCGTGCACCTGCTCCGCCCGCAGCCCGAACGCGCGCGGCCGGGACAAATACTGCTGCAGGCTGTGCGCGACCGCCCAGCTGTAGCTCCACCGCTCCTGGCCGTTCACGCGGCCCTGGTACCACCAGCCCGATTCCCTTCTCCCAGTATAGTTCATCGGCGCGCCGCCTGCAAAGAGACATTGCGACACGTAATTGGTGCAGTTGACCTCGAACGTTTCGTACGCCGGGTTCGGCCGCTCCCACCACAAGTCGGCATAGGCGACCGCGGCCTCCCGGCGGTAAGGGATGCCGCGGCGGACGGAGCCGCCGGGCCCGCTGCCCGCATACACCGCCGGGTTCAAGTAAGGAATCGACGGCAAATTGGGGATCTTCCCAAACGGGTCTTCCGCCGACGTCACTTCCGCCCCCCAGCCCGTCCATACCGCCGCGGGCCGTTCCGTCGCCATCGGCACGACCCGGTCGACCCGCCAGCCGCCGGCCGCCTGAACCAGGCGAATCCGTTCCCGTTCCCGCCGCTCTTCGCTCCAGGCGCTGCCGGACTCCCCATAGGTGCGGACATGATGAAGCTCGACGTCCGCGATCGCTTCGGAGCCGACGCGCGAGTGGCGCAGAATCCGCGTGCGGATCTCGCTGCGCACCGGCCGCAACGCCCCCTCCGCCTGCCGGCGGGCGGCGGCGCGGATCGCACGGCCGAGCCGGGCCCGGTGCGCCTCGTCGGCGATCCGGCGAAGCGGCTCCGGATCTCCGCCCAGGCCGGCTTCGTTGACGGCGTTGACATAATCGAAGAGCGCCTGCTTCCATCCCTGTTCGGCATCCGCCACCGGTATCCCCTCCCGCTCGGCATCGACGATCGTCAACGGTATCGGTTTCATCCTATTCGCCGCGGCGCGAAAACATGCCGCGTTCTCCGGCCGCGGGCGGTTGCGCGCCTTCCCGCCGCCGCGGAGCCTGGTCCCGCGCCGAACAGCCGACATCCGGCGGCTGCTTGCCGGAAATCCGGCGCCGGTCGGGATGGAAAATGGGGGAAATGCGGCATTCTAAAGGCAATTGCGTCTTTACGCGCCAAGCCGATCGCGGTATACTGGATACGCAGGTTTTTTGAAATTGTGTTTCATACCGTGAAACGAGAAGAAGGAGGAGGTTCCCTTTGTCCCAACTGCCTTATTCCGTTCAGGCGGAGCTGACGGCAGGCGGCCAAACGTACCGTTACTACCGTCTGCAAAGCCTGGAAGAGCAAGGGCTCGGCCCGGTCTCCAAGCTGCCGTTCTCGATGAAGGTGCTGCTTGAAGCGGCGGTCCGCCAGTTCGACGGACGCGCCATCACGCAGGAGCATCTGAAGCAGATCGCCAATTGGGCGAACGGCCGCGAAGACAAGGAAATTCCGTTCATTCCGGCACGGATCGTGCTGCAGGACTTCACCGGCGTGCCGGTCGTCGTCGACCTTGCGGCGATGCGCGATACGGTGAAGAAAGCGGGCGGCGATCCGAAACGGATCAACCCGCTTGTGCCGGTCGATCTCGTCATCGACCACTCCGTCATGGTCGACGCGTTCGGCACGCCGGACGCGCTGCGCCAGAACATGGACATCGAATTCAAGCGCAACGAGGAGCGCTACCGCTTCCTGCGGTGGGCGCAAACGGCTTTCGACAACTTCCGCGCGGTTCCTCCGGCGACCGGGATCGTGCACCAGGTCAACCTCGAGTACCTGGCTTCCGTGGCCGCCACGAAGAAGAAGGACGGCGTGACCGAAGTGTACCCGGACTCGCTCGTCGGTACCGACTCGCACACGACGATGATCAACGGTCTCGGCGTCGTCGGCTGGGGCGTCGGCGGCATCGAGGCGGAAGCCGGCATGCTCGGCCAGCCGCTGTATTTCGTCATGCCGGAAGTGATCGGGTTCCGCCTGACCGGACGCCTGGCGGAAGGCGCCACGGCAACCGACCTGGCGCTGACGGTCACGCAAATGCTGCGCAAGAAAGGCGTCGTCGGCAAGTTCGTCGAATTTTTCGGCTCGGGCCTGTCCAACATCAGCCTGGCCGACCGCGCGACGGTCGCCAACATGGCGCCGGAATACGGCGCGACGATCGGCTTCTTCCCCGTCGACAGCGAGACGCTGAACTACTTGCGTCTGACCGGCCGCGACGAGAAGCAGATCGAACTGGTCGAAGCCTATTACAAGGCGCAGGGCATGTTCCGCACCGACGACACGCCGGATCCGGTGTTCACCGACGTCATCGAGCTCGATCTGTCGACGATCGTGCCGAGCCTTGCCGGACCGAAGCGTCCGCAGGACCGCGTTGAGCTGACCGGCATGAAGAAGGCGTGGAACGAAATCGTCCGCGCGCCGATCGACAAGGGCGGCTACGGCCTGTCCGAGGACAAGATCGCGCAGACCGTGACCGTGAAGCATCCGAACGGACAGGAAAGCAAGCTGGGCACCGGCGCCGTCGTCATCGCGGCGATCACCAGCTGCACCAACACGTCCAACCCGAGCGTCATGCTCGGCGCCGGCCTGGTCGCCAAGAAAGCGGCCCTCCGCGGGCTGACGAAGCCGGCCTATGTGAAAAGCTCGCTGACGCCCGGTTCCCTGGTCGTCACCGATTACTTGGCGAAAGCCGGCCTGCTGCCGTACTTGGAGCAGCTCGGGTTCTACGTCGCCGGCTACGGCTGCGCCACCTGCATCGGCAACTCCGGCCCGCTGCCGGACGAAGTGAGCCAGGCGATCGCCGACAACGACATGACCGTTGCGGCCGTATTGTCCGGCAACCGGAACTTCGAAGGCCGCGTGCACGCCCAGGTGAAGGCGAACTATCTCGCCTCGCCGCCGCTCGTCGTCGCGTACGCCCTGGCCGGCACCGTCGACATCGACCTGACCAAAGATCCGATCGGCCATGACCGGAACGGACAGCCGGTCTACCTGAAGGACATCTGGCCGACGAACGAAGAGATTCAGGAGGCGATCCGCTCGGCGCTGTCTCCGGAAATGTTCCGCGCCAAGTACGCCAACGTCTTCACGCAGAACGAGCAGTGGAACCGGATCCCGGTGCCGCAGGGCGAGCTGTACGCGTGGGACGACAAGTCGACCTACATCGCCAACCCGCCGTTCTTCGAGAACCTCGGCGCCGAGCCGGGGGACATCGCCGACATCCGCGGCGCGCGCGCGCTCGCGCTGCTGGGCGATTCCGTGACGACGGACCATATCTCCCCGGCCGGCAACATCAAGGTCGACAGCCCGGCGGGCAAATATTTGACCGAGCACGGCGTGAAGCGCGAGGACTTCAACTCCTACGGCTCCCGCCGCGGCAACCACGAAGTGATGATGCGCGGCACGTTCGCCAACATCCGCATCCGCAACCAGGTCGCTCCGGGCACCGAAGGCGGCGTGACGACGTATTTGCCGACCGGCGAAGTGATGTCGATCTACGACGCGTCGATGAAGTATCAAGCCAGCGGCACGAACCTGGTCGTCATCGCCGGCAAGGAATACGGCACCGGCAGCTCGCGCGACTGGGCGGCCAAAGGCACGTACCTGCTCGGCGTCAAGGCGGTCATCGCCGAAAGCTTCGAGCGGATCCACCGCTCCAACCTGGTCGGCATGGGCGTGCTGCCGCTGCAGTTCCAGGCCGGCGACAGCTGGAAGTCGCTCGGCATCACCGGCCGCGAGACGTTCGACATCCGGGGGTTGTCCAACGACGTGAAGCCGGGCCAGACCGTGACGGTCACCGCCACCCGCGAAGACGGCAGCAAGTTCGAATTCCCGGTCACCGTCCGCCTCGACTCGATGGTCGACGTCGACTACTACCGCAACGGCGGCATTCTGCAGACGGTGCTGCGGCAAATGCTGAAAGCCCAGTAACCGTCGCCGCCCGCAGTTGCACAAGCATAAACGGCTTCGCCGTCTTCATGGACGGCGGGACGTTTAGCGTTGGTGATTCAAAAAGGATAGGCGTGCAACTTATACTTTCTGAATCACCAAGATCAACCGGCAGGCCGAAAGCCTGCCGGTTGTTTTTGGTTATTGATCTATTTTTTGCTTGCCAAAAATGCGTCGAATTGCTTCTGCTTCTCGGCAATCACTTTGTCCACGCCTGCGGCTTTCAAAGCGGCGACGTATTCCGGAAGCATCTTGTCCGGATCGACCGAACCGGTCTCGATGGCGCTCCCGTATTGTTTGGTCACGTTGGCGATGGCGCCGACTTCGGCTTTCACCGGTTCGCTGTCGAATACAAAGCCGAGGCCGGGGGACTTGATGGCGCCTTCGTTGAATTTGCGGAATTGATCCCACTTGTCGGGCGCTTCCGAATCCCAGACGTGATTCAGGAATTGGTTGCCCAGTTCCCAAGCTACGCCGGGGGAATAGTTGGCCGCCTGGGCGGTCGGCGTCATAATGTCGCCGTTCAGCGTGTAGTGGACGCCTTCGATCCCGAAGTTGATCAGGTTGACCAGCTCTTTGTCCGTATGCAGCAAGTTGATGAACATCATCGCCCGCGCCGGATCTTCGGAAGTCGAGGAAATCGCCAGCATGGCGCCTGCCGTTTCGCTCGTCGACACCGTTTTGCCGGTGAAGTAAATTTCCGCCAGCTTGTTCTGCAGACCGGCCGCAGCCGCGATTTCCGCGTCCTTGCCCGGTTTCAGCGGCTCGATGGTCGAGAAGACGTTGCCGGCTTTGTAGGCGTCGCCGCTCGACAGCTGCGTCGTTGCCGCGTCTTTGTTGATATAGCCTTTCAGGTAGTAGTCGCGCGTCATTTTGACCATCCGTTTGTAGATGTCGAAATCCTGGGCCAACTTAACGGTCGTATCCGTCTTCTCTTTCTCGATCACGCCCGGAATCGTCGCGTCTCCAAGCGAGTCGAACTCCGTCAGCTGGCCTGTCAGCGTACCGCCCATCATATAGAGCGGGATCATGTCCGGTTTCTTCTCTTTGACCACTTTATAGATGGCGTCCAAATCTTCCGGTTTCTTCACCTGGCTCATGTCCAGGCCGAGTTCATCGGCGATGTCCTTGCGGTACACCAGGCCGCCTGCGAACGCCAGCTCCTTGTTCGTCGGAACGGCGTAGTTTTTGCCGTTGATTTTCGAGCCTTCCAGGAAAGCGGGATCGAGCGAAGACAGAATGCCCTGCCCGTATTTCTCCAGCAGATCGCCGAGTTCCAGATAAGCGCCTTTGGCCACGTTTTTGGAATAACCGTTCCATTGGGCGGTGAACAGGACGTCCACCGGTTCGCGGGATGCGATCATCAGGTTCATTTTGTCGTCCCAGGCGCCCCAGTCGATCGGCATCAGGTCGATGGTGGCGTTGATCTTTTCCGTCAAAATCTTGTTCATGGCCTCTTCCACCATTTTCTCGTCCGGCTGCGGCGGACCTTCATACACGACTTTCAGTTTGTACGGCTTCAGTCCGGAAGCTGCAGCCGTCCCGGACGAATCGCCGCCCGGATTGGCCGATGCGGCCAGGCTGCCGGAGCTGCTGCTGCTTTTGCTTGCGCAAGCCGACAAAGCGAGCGACGCGACCATGGCGAGCAGGAGAAGCAGCGTGGCTCTTTTTTTCATTGGCTTCATGAGCGAATGAACCTCCCTTTATGGTTTTTCCGGCTTCAGGCGAGCCGTTACCGATTTCATTCTATTTTGAATATTCCGACCATTCTATCGCAATCGTGACCTGATTGCCGCTCGCGTTACCTTTTTAACGCACGCCCGAATTCAGCCCTTTACGGCACCGACCGTCAACCCTTTCACGAAATATTTCTGGAAAAACGGATAGGCGAAGATGATCGGGCCGACGCCGACGATGACGAGCGCCATCCGGACCGTCTCGCTCGGGAAATTGAACATCCCGCCCGCTTTCGCGATTTCCGCCGCCGCCGTCGGGTTGCTGGACAAGTATTGGATGTTGGCCAGCATCTTGTAGAGCAAATATTGAACCGAAATGTTATGGTCGTTCGTGATAAAGACAAGGCTCAAAAACCAGTCGTTCCAGTACGTCAGCGTCTGAAACAGCGCGACGGTCGCCATGACCGGCAAGGAAAGCGGCAGCACGATCCGGATGAAGATCCGAAGTTCGCCCGCGCCGTCGATCTTCGCCGATTCGAGCACCTGCGCAGGAATCGTGGTCGAGAAGAACGTGCGCACGATCAGCACCCAGAACGGCGCCATGATGAGCGGCATGATGAGCGACCAAAGCGTATTTTTCAAATCGAGGATCTGAACATAGACGAGATACCACGGCACGAGTCCGCCTCCGAACAGCATCGTGAAGAAGACGAAGAAGGTGAAGAACGGCGCGTGCGAAAAATGCCGCCGGGAGATCGGATACGCGTACAGCGCGATGACGATGATGCTGAGCGATGTGCCGACGACGGTGACGATCACCGAAACGCCGTACGCCTGCACAATCTGGTGCAAATCCTTCAGCAAAAACCGGTAGGCCGCCAAATCGAACTGCGACGGAATGAATTTGTAGCCTTCCCGAACGACCGAGCCTTCGTTGGAAAACGAGACCGAAACGATGAGAAGGATGGGAATGATGCACAGCAGCGAGTAGATGACGAAAAAAACGTTGATGCCGAGCGATGCGGCAAGCGGCAGCCGGTTTTTCGGGTTGGATCCCGACGGGGCCTTCTCCACGGCTGTCTCCATAAAGTCCCCTCCTAGAAAAGCGCGTTATCTCGATTGACGGATCTCACGATATAGTTGGAAGCGAACACCAGCACGAACCCGACCACCGACTGCAGCAGCCCCGCTGCGGAGGAGAGGCCGATGTCGCCGACGGTCAGAAACGTTCGGTAGACATACGTATCGATCACGTTCGTCACCGGGAAGAGCACGCCCGAGTCGCGGGTAACCTGGAAGAACAAACCGAAGTCGGCATTGAAAATCCGGCCGATCTGCAGCAGCGTCATGATCATGATGATCGGCATAATGAGCGGCACGGTAATGCGGGTCATCTGCTTGAAGCGGCTCGCGCCGTCGATCGTCGCCGCTTCGTAGAGCTCGTCGTCGATGCCGATGATGGCCGCCATGTAAATGACGGTGTAATACCCCATCCCCTTCCACATATTGACGATCGTCAGAATGAACGGCCACACTTCTTTGGTAAAGTACCAGCGCACCGGATGCAGCCCGAGCGCCGGCAGCAGCGTGCTGTTGAGGTAGCCGTGCTCGTCGCTCAAAAAGCCGAACACGAGGTAGCTGATGACGATATACGAGAGGAAATACGGCAGGAACATGATCGTCTGGTGCGTCTTGGCCAGAAACCGGTTTTTCATTTCGTTGAGCATGAGTGCAAACGCCAGCGGAACGATCATGTTCAGAAAGATGAACACGGAGTTGTAGGCCAGCGTGTTTCGCGTAATCACCCATGCGTCCGACGTCTTGAACAAGTACTCGAAATTGCGAAAGCCGACCCATGGACTGCCCAGGATGCCGTCCGTATAATTAACGTTTTTGAAAGCAATGACGATGCCGAACATGGGCAAGTAGTTGTTCAGCACCAGCAGCACAATCCCCGGAAGCATCATCAAGTAAAACATCCAGTGCACCCTGAACGTCCGAAGCAGCCGGAATTTGCGCGCTCTCTTCGGCGGCGCGTACGCTGCTGCAACCGCTTCCGCAGACTGGATCGCCATGTCGCTCCTCCTTTCATCCTCCCCGGTACACCTATTTTATTCAAAATCCGCCGTCCGCCTCTAACGGCTTGGTGACCTCTTTAACGGTCTCGTGACTTGCTCACGTCACGTCCTGGTACCTTCTGCGGTACTCCTGGGGCGTCATCCCCGTCATTTTCTTGAACAGCTTCGAGAAGTGGGAGAAATTGCTGTAGCCGACCGAAACGGCGATGTCGCTGATTTTCACGTTCGTGCGGGCCAGCTCGACCTTCGCTTTGGACATGCGTTGCTCGACCATGTAATCGGTCAGCGATTTGCCCGTTTCCTTGCGGAACAGCCGGGACAGGTACGCCGGATTCAAATACACCTGCTCGGCGATCGTCTCCCGGCTCAGGTCGAGATGAAGATGGGCGTCGATGAACTGTTGCACCTTCACGATCGCGTTGGAAACCTCTTTGCCCTGTCCGCCCATGTATTCCGCCGCACGCCCCAGAAACTGGGCCGACCACGTCTTCATCGCCCCGAGCGATTTCATCGCCTGAATCCCGTTTTTCCACTCTTCCTGCTCGTAGACATCCGCCGGGGAAAGCGACTTCCTCTGCAGGAGTTGGAAGACGACGTGAATCAGCCCGAAATAATAAAAAACGAGATAGGCATGGTCGACCTCCTCCCGTTGCAGCCTGTCGAACAGCTGGTCGATCCGGCCGAGCAATTCCCGCTTTCGGCCTTGCCCGATCAGTTCGCCCCATTCCTCGAATTCCGGATGGATCGCGGCTTTGCGCTTCGGACGGACATCGTCGGACTGCCGGAACACGGACCCCATCAAGCTGACATTGCCGCGCTCCATCTCCGACAGCTGCTCCGTCGCCTGCCGCAGCCCGCCGACCGGCACCGGCTCGCCGATGTAGCAGGACACGACGCAGTACAAATATTCGGCGCACTTATGAACGTATTCACGGCAGCGCTCCACCAGCGAGCAGCCGCCGTCGTCCGCCGGATCGTACAGCAAAGCGAACAGCATCCCGTTCTGCTGCCGCACCACATGCCCCTTGTTGCCCCGAAGCACGATTTCGGCTGCGGCGTTCTTCAGCGCATAGGTCATGATTTCTTCGTCGCGCGCGCTCCACGCCTGCTTCCATTCCTCGACGCTGATCAGCACGGGAAGGACGGCTTGCGACATATCCAGCCGGATGCCATAGAGCGCAAACATCGGCATCAGCTGCTCTTCGGTTGCGGGAATGCGAAAATTCAGCACGTCCTGCCACATCCGCTCGATCAGCAGAGGCAGCTGCCGGTTCCATTGGTCGTAGTAAAATTCGTACGTTCTGCGGAACTTCTCCTCTTCCTCCCGCTCCGCGACCGCTTCCAACGCTTTTTCCACCCGGCTCCTCAGCAGCTTGTGGTCGATCGGCTTCAGCAAGTAATCGAAGCTCTCCAATTGAATCGCCTGCTGCGCGTATTTGAAATCGGCATGGCCGGTCAGAAAAATCGTCTCCGTGTGCGGCGAATGGGCGTTGACCCAGCTGAGCAGCTCAATGCCGTTCTCTTTCGGCATATCGATATCCGACACCATGACGTGAATCGGATGCTCGCTGAAGATTTGGCGCGCCTCCTCGGCATCGTAAGCCGAAAAAACGCGGGCGATCGGCAGCGCGGACCAGTCGATCCCCTCTACGATGCCGCGGATGGCCACTTCCTCATCGTCCACGACGAGAAGATTATACATGATTTTCCCCTTCCTCCCTGTAGATTTCCGCTTCTTCGCCAAGCGGCAGCCGGATGCGAACGGTCGCTTCGCCCTCCTCCCCCCGGTTCCCGAATTCGACGACGGCTTCGCCGTTATAGCGCAGATTGAGGCGCTGCACGACGTTCATAATGCCCAGCCGGCTCGTGCCCGTCTGCGGCAGCGGCAAACTGCCGTTCAGCCGTTCGAGCACGTCCTGCGGAAATCCGGCGCCGTTATCCTGGATCGTAAGCGAAAGGAAGCTCTGGCAGCCGTCCCGGACGAGCCTTCCGGCGATTTCGATGCGGAAAGGCTTGCGCCGGTTGACAAATCCGTGAATGATGGCGTTCTCCACGAACGGCTGCAGCGACAGCGCCGGAAGCTGAAGCGATTGCAGCGGTTCGGGAACGTCGATGACGCAGCTGAGCCTGTTCGGAAACCGGAACTTCTGGATCTCGATATAGTTCTCGATATGCTTCAGCTCCTCGCCCAGACTGATCGAATCCCGGTTCGCCCGCATAATAAAACGGAAATAATCGCCCAAATGGAGCGCCATCTTTTTCACGGAATCATGGTCCTGAAGCACCGCGAAATTATAAATGATGTTCAAGCTGTTCATATAGAAATGGGGATTGATCTGCGCTTGCAGCTGCTTCAATTCCATCTTCTGGACCCGAAGCTGCTCCTCGTACATCCCGATTTTGAGCGTTTCGATCTGTTCGGCCATATTGTTGAACGTATTCGCCAGAAAAATAAATTCCTCGGTGTCGTTCGTTTTCAACCGGACGTCCAGCATGCCCCGCGACAGCTTCTTCATGCCGATAATGAGCTGATGCAGCGGTTTGAACACCATCTGCCTGATAAAGAACAGGTAAAGCGCAAATATAAAGACGATGCCGATCACGACGAAATAGATCACTCTCTGGAAATAAGAAAGACCCTGAAGCATATGGCTTTCGGGCACGATAATGCTCACGGTCATATCCGCCATGGCGCTCGGGCGGTTCATCAAGAGATAGCGCTTGCCGCTTGTCTTGTCGGTCACGGTTTGATAAGGCGCTTCCCGAAGCTGCAGATGATCCAGCGCAACGTTCGGCCGGCCGGATTGCGGCGGTTCGCCGAGGCGCTCCCCGAGCTTGCCGCCCGTCTGGCGGTAAATCGCGCCTTCCCCGATGTCTCCGCCGTCCCACTGAATGGACAGAAGATCGAGGAGATCCGCGATTTTGATCATCGCGCCGATGTAAAGCCCGGGCGATACTTCCGACATTTTCAGCAGCAAATCGGAGCCCCGGACGAGATCGTCGTGCCAGATCATCCATTTGTCCTGCGCGAGCATATGATCCCGGATCGCTTGGGCGACCATCTGCCGAACGTCTCTTTTCAATAGAAGCTGGGTTTCGCGATACTCGTCGGGATTGGCGGCGGACGTGCTGAAGATGATATCGTTTTCACGATAGAGGAAAATGGTGTCGATCAAGTTGTAAAATCCGACGTCCCGATTCAGCTTGTTCTGCAGCCGGACTTTGGTCAGAACATATTGATCGCTGCCGTAAGGGTAGGACATCAGCAGGCCGGCATCCGAGTCGAGGACGGACATTTTGTATAAATAATCGTTGATTTGCATCATATTGCGGTCGGTTTGCCTGACGAAAATGTTGAGCGTATTGCGGTACGTTTCCGAAACTTTGAGGCGAACGACGTTTTTGGCGTACCAATTGTTGGCGATCAGAAACGAGTCGACCGGCAGCATGACGACGAAAAAGCAGATGATAAGCTGCGACTTGATCGAACGCCTAAACATAAGCGATCCTCCGTAATGTCCGTTTGTCGCCTTGCCTCCATGCATCGGCTTCCGCTGCGAAGAGCCGGTCCGCTTTCCGCCTGCCGTCTGCGAAGGGCTGCCCGCCCGCCGTGAAACCGCTTAAATTCAGTCTAGCAAGCGCATGGTCATTGCGCAATACCGGGGCCGAAGACGGCGCGGTCGTCCGCTTCGGGTACCAAAACGTTTTGGCCGCTTTCAAGGGCTGCTTCAGGCGATCCGCCAAAAACATCAAAATGAAAGCGTTTTCTTTGCGCGGGCGGCTTTGGTTTCATTTCCCCGGTACGCTATAATATGGTTCGGAGGTGAGCCCGGATGGCATGGACCAAAACATGGAGCTTCGCGAAAAGATACCGGACGATCCTCGTATTCGCTCTTATTCTGATCCTGCTGCTGTTTGCGCAGTTCAAGCCGTGGCCGTACGTCATCTCCGGACCGGGCATGGCCGAACCCGTGCATCCCCGCGTCGAGACGAGCCACAAGCTGGAGGAGAAAGGGGCGTTTCTGTTCACGTCGGTGTCGACGTACCACAATCCGAACGCGTTCGCCCTCCTCTACGGCTGGCTGAACCCGCGGATGGACATCGCCACCGAAGAAGAGGCGACCGGGGGCACCGTGAACTACGACGCCTACCGGAACCTGCTCGCCTGGATGCGCGACACTTCCGAAGCAAGCGCTCTGCTGGCGGCGTACAAGGAGATGAACCGGAAAATCGACTATGTGCAGAAGGGCGTCATCGTGCAGGCTTTTCTGAAGGATTCGAAAGCCCGCGGGCACGGGCTGCAGGAAGGGGATATCATTACGTCCGTCGACGGCAAGCCGGCGCTGACCGTTCAGGCGCTGAGCAGCGCCCTGCAGGGCAAAAAGCCGGGCGACACCGTCACGCTGGCCGGCACGCGCGGCGGCAAGCCGTTCTCCGCGACGGTGCCGCTCATCCGGATGTCGGACGGGCGAACCGGCGTCGGCTTCTATCAAGGAGCCGTCGTGCAGGTCAAGCCGCCGGAGAAGATTCAATTCGATTTCAACGACACCGGAGGGCCTTCCGCCGGCCTCATGATCACGCTGGAAATCGTCGCCCAGCTCACCGGCCAAGACTTGACGAAAGGCTACCGCATCGCCGGAACCGGCACCATCGACGCCGACGGCAAGGTCGGGCAGATCGGCGGCATCCAGTACAAGCTGATGGCGGCCGACCGGGAGAAAGCGGACTATTTTCTCGTGCCGTACGACAAGCAGGCCGGCCTCGGCAATTGGAACACCGCCCAGAGCACGGTGAAAAAGCTGAAGCTGTCGCCGAAGCTGGTGCCGGTCTCTTCGCTTGCCGACGCGCTCGGCTTCCTGCGCAAGCTGGAGCCGAAGCCGGCCGCGGACAGCGCGAAGGCGAAGACGGCCTCCTGAAGCGGACGCTTACGGCGAGGTCAGCATCGCGCCCATCCGCCGGGCGGCTTCGACCAGCACCGGGACGTATTCGCGGATGACGTCCGCGGTCATCCGGTTGGACGGCCCGGACACGGACAGCGCGGCCGCCAGCCGGCCCGTCCGGCTGAAGATCGGCGCCGCCATCGCCGCCGCGCCCGGCTCGCGCTCTTCGAAGCTGGTCGCGTACCCGGCTTTGGCGATCTCGTCGAGCTGCCGCAGGTAAGCGTCCCGGTCCAGCGATGCGGGCCAGGAAGGATCGGACAGCACTTCCGCGCGAACGGCCGGGTCCGCGTAGGCGAGCAGCACTTTGCTGGAAGCGCCGACGTACAGCGGCAGCCGCGCCCCGACCGGGGCGACCCGGCGGATCGCCTGGGCGCTCTGCACCGCCTGAATCCGCACCCTCTCGCAGCCGTCCCGGACGTAAAGGCTGATCGTCTCCCCGAGCCGGTCCCGCAGCTTGACCATCTCCCCGAGCAGCACCGCGCCCGGATCGTCCGGCGTCGCCAGATGCGCCGCCAGCTCCAGAATGCGCAGGCCGAGCCGGTACTTCTCGGTCGCCGGGTCGCGCGCGACAAAGCCTTTCTCCTCCAGCGTCCCCAGCAGCCGATGGGCGGTGCTTTTGTGCAGGCCCGTCTTCCCGGCGATTTCGGTAAGCCCGCGTTCCCCGCCTTCGGCAAAGCAGAGCAGCACGTCGAGCGCCCGCTCCACCGCGCGGACGGTCTTCTTCTCCTCATCCATCCCCTATCCCTCCTTCGATCCGCCATAGGCTCTCGGCCGACATCGGTTCGCTTCGGTTTCATACCATGAAACCGGGTTACATTCAGTATAACTTACCCGCCCGAAGCCGTAAACCTCGCGCCCCAAGATCCGCACGCAACCGCACCGCCATGCTCGGCAGCGCTTTCTGCGATCGCATGGCCGCGCGGCCGGCACGGTCCGAGCCGGCCGCGCCGCTCCCGAATCCCGGGCGCCAAACGTTTCACCGTCATTTCGGGTGTTACAGAACGATTACGGATCTCTAACAATTCGACAAGCTTCGTTGACGCTATAGGACTTCCGTTCTACGATAAAAGCAACAGATTCGGTAAAACGCTTTCAGGACGGAGGCGAACCTCATGGATTCCACTTCCCTGCCGACCCTTCTTCCGTCCGGCCCCGGCGCCTTCTCGCTGCCCGCCGGCGCTCCCGCCGCCGATCTTCCGCGCCGCCGCGGCCGCCTGCTGCCCGCCGTTCTCTTCGGGCTCAGCTTGCTTACCGCCGCCGCGTTCATCGGCCTGAACGGATATGCGGCCTGGCTGCTCGCGCATCCTCCGATTGCCGCGGTCGGCTCCAATCCGATGCTGGCCCGCGGCCTCGACTATGCCGATGTCTCCTTCCCGAGCGGCGACGGCCGAACGACCGTCGACGGATGGTGGATTCCGGCCGCTTCCCCAACCCGAACCGTCGTGCTCAGCCACGGGTACGGCGCCAACCGCGAAGAGCTGTGGGTGCCGATGTACGACATCGCCGCGATGCTTCATCAGATGGGCTACAACGTCCTGATGTTCGACTACGGTTACGCCAGCCCCGAGCACCGCACCCCCGCCACCGGCGGCCGAATCGAGGCCGAGCAGCTGATCGGCGCGCTGCGGTTCGCCCGGGAGCGGGGAACGGAGAAACTGATCGTCTGGGGCTTCTCGATGGGAGCCGGCACGGCGCTGCAAGCGGCGCTGCGGCTGCCGCCGGGCGCCATTGACGGCATGATTCTGGACAGCACTTTTCTGCCGACGGAGGACACGCTGTTCCGCAACATTCAGCGGTACGCTCCGGTTCCCAAAGCGCTGACCCTGTCCCTGATCCGGCTGTTCCTTCCGCTGTGGAGCGGAACGCAGCTCGACCGGATTCCCGCCGAACAGGCGGAGACAACGCCGTATCCGTTTCCGATCCTGCTCATCCACGGCGCCTCCGACGACAAAGCGCCGGTTGCGATTGCCGAGAAAGTGGCCGCGGCGCAGCGCAATCCCGGCTCGAAGCTGTGGATCGTGCCGGACGGCGTACACGAGATGCTGTTCCGCACGCATCCGGACGAATACAGAGCCGTTACCGGCGCATTTCTGGAGCGGATCGGCCGCGCGCCGGACGCGGGCCGGCCCGGGGACGGCGCGCGGCCCGCTTGATTGGAATAGGCCAATCTCCCGCTCGCATAGGCTGGTTACGAAGCGATCAGCCGCCTGGCGAAAGGGAGGATCTCCGATGCTGCCGGTTTACGGCGAATTGATGCCGCTCCGCCTGTTGGAGGAGCTGGTGTTCTGGAAAACGCAGGAAATGGAGCATACGCTCGTCATTCGCCAGCTCGTGCCGGATCTGGAGCCGGCGTACGCCGCCCTTCTGCAAAACTGGGAGACGGCGTTCAGCCGCACGCTGGAAACGGCGCAATCCGCGCTGCGGGCTGCGGTCGCCGTCCCGGGCGCTCCCCTGCCTCCCGAATGGACGGCGCAGCTTCCCGGTCTCGTCCGCCATTCCGTCCTGCAGTCCGCCGAATTCATCCGCCAGCTGATGAAGCTGCAGGAGCTCAGCGCGGCCGTCCGCCGCCGTCCGACGGTGCCGATCGTGCTGGCCCACATCCGCCGCGAGTCCGAATATTTTGTCGGCGTCATCGAAGAGCTGGGCCGCACCGGCGCGCTGCCGTGGATGCGCCCGGACGCCGGGCCCGCGCAGCCCTCCGCGCCCGCAGCCATGCCCGCGCCGGTACCGGCGCGCGCCGCCGCCGAACAGCCCGCGGGCGACGGGCCGGATCCGGCCGCAGCCGAGCCGGCGTCCGGCGATTCCGGCCCGGCGGCGCCGCTGCGCCCGGACGGCACGTGGTCGGACCCGGCCGCCGCCGCGGCCGACGCGCCGGGCCGGCCGGTGCCGATCGGCGGCCACGTTCTGCCGCCCCTGCCTTATCCTTACAACGCCCTGGAGCCGTTCATCGACGAGAAAACGATGCGCATCCACCACGACAAGCATCACCAAAGCTATGTGGACGGACTGAACAAAGCGGAGAAAAAGCTGGAAGAAGCGCGCCGAACCGGGGATTTCGAGCTGGTCAAGCACTGGGAGCGGGAGCTGGCGTTCAACGGCGCCGGCCACTATTTGCATACGATTTTCTGGGAGATCATGACCCCGCGGAGCGTCGGCCGGCCCGGCGGCGTGCTGGCCGACCAGATCCGTCGCGACTTTGGCGGGTTCGAACCCTTCAAGAAGCAATTCACCGAAGCCGCGGCCAAGGTGGAAGGCGGCGGCTGGGCGATTCTCGTCTGGAGCCCGCGCAGCCACCGGCTGGAAATATTGACGGCGGAGAAGCACCAGAACCTGTCGCAGTGGGACACCGTGCCGCTGCTGCCGCTCGACGTGTGGGAGCACGCCTACTACCTGAAGCATCAGAACGACCGGGCGGCCTACATCAACGACTGGTGGCACGTCGTCAACTGGCCCGCCGTCGCCGACCGCTTCGCCAAGGCCAGAACGCTGAAATGGAAGCCCTATTGAGGCAGGCCCGCCCCGGTTCGACAGCAAGGCCTCCCGGCAGCCGCCAAGAGCAAGCGGCAAGGGAGGCCTTGTTGCAACTTTACAGGTTCCAGTCGAGCTTGACTTCGTGTCCCGTGCGGGACGATTCGTAGATCGCATCGATGATCAGGTTGCTCCGCAGCCCGGTTTCCGCCGACGTCCACGGCTGGCGGTTGTCGCGCACGCATTCGAGGAAGTGGCGGGTGAACCGCGGCCTCGCCCCCTCATCGTCCGCCGGCGCCACGAGCGGAATGTCGATCGTCTCGTCGAACCGCTCCGTCAGGAACTTGCCTTCGTTGCCGCGCAGAACGGCGCCGCCCTCGGTGCCCATCAGGCGCACGAACGGCACGTTGTCGGTGTCCATATGCACCGCCCAGCTCACTTCCAGCGTCAGCGTCGCGCCGTCCTCCATCTTGATGATCGCCGTCGCCAGGTCCTCGACGTCGTAGATGCCGTTCCAGTCCGGCTTGCCCCACGTGCCGATCCCTTTCTTGCGCGGGCCGAACTCGGCGTAAGTCGAGCCGTACACCGACACCGGCTTCGGCTCGCCCATCAGGAAGAACGCCAGATCGATCATATGCACGCCGATATCGATCAGCGGGCCGCCGCCCGACTGCTCGCGCTGCGTAAACCAGGTGCCCCAGCCCGGAATCCCCTTCCGGCGGTACCACCCCGTCTTGGCCGTGTAGATGCGCCCGAGCTCGCCGCGCTCGATCTGCCCCTTCACGTGCAGGGGCAGCCAGTCCCAGCGCATCTGGTGCGCGACCATGACGATCTTGCCGCTGCTGCGCTGCGCGCGGACGATCTCCTTCGCCGCCTGCGCGTTCAACCCCATCGGCTTCTCGCACAGGACGTGCTTGCCGCTTTCCAGCGCCTGGATCGTCAGCGGCGCGTGCGCCTTGTTCGGGACGCCGATAATGACCGCGTCCAAGTCGTCCCGGGCCAATAGCGCGTCCGGCGACGGCGCCACCGCCTTGATGCCGTACTGCTCCGCCCGCTGCTCGGCGAGCGGAAGGTAGGCGTCGGTGATCGCGACGATTTCGCATTCATCCTTGAACTGCGTGAACGACTGCAGGTGCACGTTGCCGATGTTGCCCGCTCCGATCAGTCCGATGCGGATTTTGTCCTTCGATGCCATAGGCCGGATGTCCTCCATTCCGTTATGTACGTATCGTGCCGCATTCGCATGCCCGTCTCTATCATAAGAGATGCGGCTTCGGAACATCAGAGCCTTTTTGGCTGTTTTATTATGGTCATTTGTGTTATAATGGAATCAAACTTGAAGGCCATGTCACCGAATGGTGCAACCTCGGAATTGTTTCCCAAGGGTGCGCCATTTTTTATTTTCTCCTAGGAAAGGGGTTTGCCTTGTGCGACTGGAAGCGATCTATCACCGTCCCAAACTGAACTGGGCCTATGCCTACGACCGCGACACCTTGCACATTCGTCTGCGCACGAAACGGGGAGATGTGCGGGAGGCGGAGCTTCTGTACGGCGACAAGTATCAGGATTTCAGCCGGATGGGCGCCGTCGGCATGAACATCTTCACGCAGGACGAGCACTTCGACTATTGGCAGGCGGAAATTCAACCTCCGTATCGCCGGCTCGCTTACGGCTTCATCCTAAGAGACGGCAAGCAGACCGTGTACTATTCGGAACGGGGCTTTGCCCGGGAACCCTTCGCCGGGCATTTCGGTTTGTTCGAGTTCCCTTTCCTGAATCCCGCCGATGTGTTTGCGCCGCCGCAATGGGTCAAAGACGCCGTGTTTTATCAAATCTTTCCCGAAAGATTCGCCAACGGCGACCCGTCCAACGATCCGCCCCATGTGCAGCCTTGGGGAGGAAAACCGGAACCGCACAACTTTTTCGGCGGAGATCTGCAAGGAGTGATCGATCATCTCGACTATTTGGCCGAGCTGGGCGTTAACGCCATCTATTTCACTCCGATTTTCGAGGCGCCTGCGAACCATAAATACGACACGAAGGATTATATGAAGGTGGATCCGCATTTCGGCACCAACGAGACGCTGAAGCGGCTCGTCGACCAGTGCCACAAGCGCGGCATTCGCGTGCTGCTCGATGCGGTGTTCAACCATTCCGGCCACACGTTCGCTCCATTCGTCGATGTGCAGCAGAAGGGGGAGCAATCCGCCTATTATCATTGGTTCCATATCCGCGAGTGGCCTTTGCAGGTGAAAGACGGCATCCCCACCTACGACGCATTCGCTTTTTCGCCGTTCATGCCGAAACTCAATACGGAAAATCCCGAATTGAAGCAATATTTGCTGCAAGTCGCAAGGTACTGGGTGGAGGACATCGGCATCGACGGCTGGCGCCTCGACGTGGCCAACGAGGTGGATCATGCGTTCTGGCGCGATTTCCGCAAAACGGTGAAACAGGCCAATCCGGAAGCTTACATTCTGGGCGAAATCTGGCACGATGCCGTCATGTGGCTGCAGGGCGACCAATTCGACGCGGCGATGAACTATCCATTCACGAGCGCCGTGCTGGATTTCTTCACCGAGCGCCGGTTGGACGGCCGCCAGTTTGCCGACCGGATCGGCATGCTGCTGGCCGGCTATCCGAAACAGGCGCAAGAGGTCGCCTTCAATCTGCTGGACAGTCACGACACCGCAAGGCTATTGACGCGATGCGGGGACAACAAGAGCTTGTTGAAGCTCGCGGTGCTGTTTCAATTCACGTTCCCCGGAACGCCCTGCATCTACTACGGGGACGAGATCGGCATGACCGGAGGCAATGATCCGGATTGCCGCAAATGCATGGTGTGGGACGAAAACGAACAGGACCGCGATTTGTTCCGCTTTTACCAAGAGGTGATCGCTCTGCGCCGCCGGCACCCCGTGCTGAAAACCGGCTCTCTGCGCTTCTTGCATGCCAAAGCGAAGGATGCCCGGATCGCTTACGAGCGAAAGGACGAGCACGGTCATCTGGTCGTGCTGATGAACGCGCATGCGCATCCGCGCGTTTTGACGGTGCGGGTTGAATCCGGCGTTTGGACGGATGCGTGGGGGGACGACACTTTGCACGTGCCAAACGGTTCCTTGCGGGTCCAACTGCCCGCTTACGGCTACCGCGTTCTGAGAAAAGGATAGCCGGGCCGCGTCGGTCCCGGCTGTCCGCTCGCGGCGTCCCGAACCTTCCTTGGCGTATCGCGCTCGCGCGCAAGGCGCGCCGGATCACTGCAAGACGGCGGTCGAATAGGGAGGCAGCGTGAGCCGGCCGCCTTGCAGAACGACGCCGTCTTGGCTTGCCAGCAGCACTTGGGCAAAGCGGTCGGGCAGGTTCGGGTCGAGCGACACCGTCTGCTGCGTGCCGGACAGATTATGCGCGACAAGCACGGTTTGTTGGGCGCTTGCGCGCACATAAGCGGAGATCGGTCCGCCGTCGGCCGGGTAGTCGCGGATGGCGCCGTCCCGCAGCGCTTCCACCTGCTTCCGCCACCGAATCAGCATCTGGTACGTATGAAGCAGCGAATCGGGATCTTTCTGTTCCGCTTCCACCGAAACCTGCGGGTCCGAATTCAGCGCCGGCCGTTCCCATGCGGTCTCCCCGGGCGCATCCCATTTCTCGTTCCATCTCATCGGCTCGCGGATCTGTTCGTCCGGTTTCTGCCCTCTCATGCCGATTTCTTCCCCGTAGTAAATGAACGGTTCTCCGGGCAGCGTCAGAAGCAATGCGGCGGCCATTTTCATATGATTCGGATTGCCGTCCAATTGGCTCATCACCCGGTCCTGGTCGTGGTTGGACAAGAAGGGCGCATCGACAAATTTGCCGCCGGATTCCTTCTGATACAGCGCGTACACTTTGCTCAGCGTATCCCCGATGTTGGCGCTCTGCTCGTTCTTGACGCTGTCGATCAATGTTCCGGCGAGCGGAAAGTCAAATACGGCATCGAAAGCTTCGAGGTAGGGAGCCATGCCTGCGAAGGAATTGTCCCACACTTCCCCGACCACATAGGCTTCGGGGTTGACCTGGTCGAGCCCCTGCCGGAACGCGTCCCACCACGCCAAATTTTTCTGAACGGTTTCCGGAAGATTGTCGTCCGTCTGCAGATTGTCGTAAATATGCTTAGCCGCGTCCAGCCGGAAGCCGTCCACTCCCTGCTTGAGCCAGAACCGGCCGACATTCGTCATTTCCCGGCGCACTTCCGGATTGTCGTAATTCAAATCCGGCATGCTTTCCGAGAAAACTCCCAGGTAGCTGTCCCCCAGCGCAGCATGCCAGGCCGGTCCGCCGGCGGCGCTGACGGCGTTGACGTCCGTGCCGGAGTCCGCCCAGACGTACCAGTCGCGGTATGGGGCGCTGCCGCCGGAAGCGCGCTGGAACCAAGGGTGCCGGTTACTCGTATGGTTGAGCACCAGATCCATAATGACCCGGATGCCGCGCTTATGGGCTTCTTTCAGCAGGTTTTGAAAATCGGCCATCGTGCCGTACTGCGGCTGAATGCCGTAATAATCCGTTACGTCGTATCCGTGATAGCTGGGGGACGGATTGATGGGCATCAGCCAGATGCCGCTGACCCCGAGCGATTGCAAATAATCGAGTTTGGCGGTAACGCCGTTCAAGTCTCCGATCCCGTCCCCGTTCGTATCGTAAAAGGAGCGGACGAAGATTTCGTAATACACGTTCGCCGGTTCGCCGCCGCTCTTCCGCCCTGCCGCAGACGACAGGTCCCGGCCGTGCATCGCAGCCCACAGCATGCTGCTGGAAAAGCCGACGGTCGCGACGGCGACGGCAATGGCTAAGGCATAAAACACTTTCATTCTGTTCGACATGGTCCCCTCCGGCATCTGCGCGTGGAATGCGGTCCGGCCCGAATTCGGGACGCTTGGGGCTACCCTTTGTTGGCGCCGGACGTAACCCCTTCGATAATGTACCGTTGAAAGAGAAGGAACAGCAGCGTAATGGGAATGGACACCAGAATGGCGCCGGCGGCGAATTCGGTGAAATTCGTATTTTCCCTGCCGGTAATCAGGTTGAACAAGCCGATGGCCAAGGTCCATTTATCGTTGGATCGCAGCACGAGTCTGGCGAAAATAAAATCCATCCACGGTCCGATGAAATTGGACACGGCGATAAATGTCAGGATAGGCACGGATAAGGGCGCGACCACTTTCAGGAAAATTTTCGTATTGGAGGCGCCGTCGATTTTCGCCGCTTCCTCCAGGCTGCGCGGCAATCCGTCGAAATATCCTTTCACGAGCCAGGCGCCGAACGGAATGCCCCCGCCCGCGTATACCAGAATGAGCCCCCACAGATTATCCAGCAAGCCGAGCTGGAGCAGCAAAATATAGATCGCGATCATCCCCATGAAGCCGGGAAACATCTGCAGAACGAGCATCGTCATGAGCCCCTGGCGTCTGCCGGGAAAACGGAAGCGCGAAAACGCATAGGCGGTTGTCACCACCAGCACGGTGGAAAGAATCATGTTCATGACGGCCACGAACAAAGTGTTTTTGTACCACTGCGCGAAATTCGTATCTCCGTCGTGCCGGTTGATCAGGTCCACGTAATGCTTGAAGGTCGGATGATCGGGAATCAACGTCGACGAGTACAACGTGCTTCCCTGATTCAAGGAACCGGCAAGAACAAAGTAGACCGGGTACAACACGAGGACGGCCGTGACGATCAGAATGAGATAAATGAAAGGTACGCCGAACGCCCGTTTCAGTCTTTTCATCCTATCATATCCTCTTCTTTGAATGCTCGCGTTCTTCGGAAATTCCAAATCGAAAAGCCGGCGATCAATACAAATATGATGATGGAGACGGCAGCCCCCATATTGAACATGTTGTTGTTCAGAATCAGATTGTAAATCCAGGTGATCAGAATATCCGTCGAGCCCGCGTAACTGTAATCGGCCTGAACGGGTCCGCCCTGCGTAAACAGATAAATGACGTTGAAGTTGTTGAAATTGCCGGCAAAGCTCATGATAAGCAGCGGACCGGTGGCAAACAGGACGAGCGGGAGGGTGATTTTGTAAAATCGGTGCCAAGGACTTGCGCCGTCCACTTCCGCGGCCTCGTACATTTCTTTGTCGATGTTGGTCATCACGCCCGACATTAAAGCCATCCAGTAAGGAAATCCGAACCAGATATTGATGAAAACGAGGGTGAACCGGGCCCAGTTCGGACTCGACAGCCATTGCACGGGATGGAGTCCGAGCGCCTGCAAATAATTGTTGATCGGTCCGAACTCGCCGTTGAACAAATTGCGGAAAATCAAAATCGAGACGAACTGCGGCATGGCCCACGGAATAATGAACAGCGTCCGCCAGAAACGTTTGAACTTCACCTTTTTATGGCCGATCAATAGCGCGTAAAACAAGCCGGCAAAATAGGTGGTCACCGTGGACAGCAGCGCCCAGACGACCGTCCAGGCAAATACGCCGATAAACGTGTGGCTCCAGCTTTTCAAGGACAGCAAATCCGCAAAAGTTTGCAGACCGGTCCAATCCACGAGATGTTTTGGAGGAAGATGGTTCGGTCCCGAATAGTCGGTGAATGCGATCAGAACCCCGAAGAGCAGCGGCAGCACCGTAATAAAGAGCGTAAATAAAAAGGACGGCGCGATCAAAATGTAGGCGTATCCTTTGTCCCACAGAAATTTGAGCGACTCCGCGAAATTCAGCGCCGGCTTGCCCCGTTCGCGCTGTTTGCCCGTCTTGTACGCATCCCGAATGTTGTAAATATAAAAGAGCGCGAAAATAAAAATGAGCAGCACAACGATAAGCCCTTCGATCATCAGGAAGATGGAGTGGTCGCCCTGCTGCGTAATTCTTCCGCGGGAATTGCGGATCTGCTCCTTCGTGCCCAGCGTATATAGCCCCCATAGGGCTCGGCCGAACGCGTTCGACCAGAAAATCAAAACGTACAACTCCACCAGCGCATACAACAAGCCTTTGATGAATTGACGATGGTAAATTTGGCCCAAGCCCATAAAGATAAGAGAAAGAATCGCGCCCGTTACCGAATGGCGCTTTTCCGTCCGATGGGCAGCGGCAGGCGGAACCGGATTCATGTCGAGCCACCTTTCGTACTCGGTTGATGAAATCAATGCCCTCCGTTTGGCAAGGGAGGACATTGAATTTCCCGAATTGGTGCGGTTCTATTTTTTCTGCATGCTGATGGCGTTTTGAATCTGCTGCACGGCGTTGTCCAAAGCTTTTTGCGGGTCTTCATTTTTGTTCCACATCGCGGCAAAAGCCGCGCCGGCAGGGGTCCAGACCTGCTGCATCTCCGGTATGTTCGGCATGGGCACGGCATGGGAAGCCTGGTTCAAAAATGCGCTGGCGATCGGATCCTGCTGGATTTGCGGATCGCTTAACATATCGTTGCGCGGAGAAATCTGCCCCGTCATTTCATAGCGTTTCAACAGCATTTCTTTGCTGGTGGCAAATTGCGCGAACAGGGAAGCGGCGTTCGGATATTGGGAATACGCGTTGACATAATAGCCTTTAATGCCGGAGAAGCTGGTCGGATCTTTGCCGTTGTCGAGTTTCGGCAGCGGCGCGACGCCGAAGTTCACCTTCGCGTCTTTGAAGCCTTGCACGGCCCACGGACCGTCCATGTTGTACATCAATTTGCCTTCTTTGAACAGGGAGGTCTTCACGTCATACGTCATATCTTCATTTTTCAAAGGCAGGATTTCATTATGAATTCTTTCAAGGAATTGGCCCGCCTGCACGGCTCCGGGCGTATTGAGGCCCAATTTGCTCGGATCCGTGTTGTCCTTGTCGAAAATGTATCCGCCGTAGCCGCCGACGAAGGCGTAATCGTAGTAGAAGTTGGCCGCTTCCATCATGAATCCGTACTTCTTGTTTTTGGGGTCGTTGAACTGCTTCGCCTGCTCGATCAGTTCGTCCCAAGTCTGCGGTATTTGCTTCACCAGATCTTTGTTGTAGAACAGCGCGTAGGTTTCGATCGCGAGGGGGTAGCCGTACAGTTTGCCTTGGTAAGACGTACCGCTGACGGCAGCGGGCATGAAATCGCTTTGATATTGATCCGGATTGAAATTTTCCAGAATCAGTCCCGCGGAAGCCAGTTCCCCGACATGATCGTGCGGCGCGTCGAACACGTCGGCGGCCAGTCCGGCCGGGCCGTCCTTCTGAATTTTTCCGGGCGCGTCGGTATGCTTCACGGTTTCGTATTTCACCGGCACCCCGTATTTTTTCGTGAATTCCTGGGCCACGTACTGCACCCATTTTCCTTCCGCGTCGCCGTTATCCCATACGAGCAAGTGCGCGCCGGGCTCGATGTCCGACTGGCCGTCGCCGGCGGCGTCGCTGCCGGCGCTTGCGCTGTCGCTCGATGCGGCGGACGGGGAAGACGCCGACGTCGAGCCGGCCGTGCCGGCCGAAGGGTGCGCGGAATTGCCGCTGCACGCGGACAGCGCCAATACGAGCACCAGGGTCAGAAAAGCCATGAGTACCTTGGGTTTCTTTCGTTTTTCAAACTTCATCGCGCAAAAACCGCCCTTCTTCAAAATGATTGGGAAATGTCGATCAAAATCCGCCTGACGTCCGTTCACTTTCACTGCGCCATATGCAGAATCACTCCTTTCAAGCAAGGCTTGTGCAAACATTTGCTCAAATTCCAAAGAAAAACCGACTAAAAATGGTTATAATAACTTTAAATTTCAGTTTAAAAGCCGGATTTAAACCGGATTCCGATTTGTAAGCGGTTTAGTTCACGTTCATCATACAAAATTTGTTCGGAATAGAAAAACGTTTGCACGAACGGAGGCGGATAGGTTTTTGGATCTTTCGCCTGTATTTCTTCGATTTCCTTTTGTTTTCTCAGGATTGAACGAAATTTCTTGATCTTCCGGCCAAGCTCCGGCGGCGTTCATGCAATGCGGATTTATGTTTGCAAACCGCAGCATTATGCATTAACATAGAATCAATGGATTCAAACGATTGCGCAATTTGGAGGAAGCCATGACCGTTACCATTAAGGATATCGCCAAATTGGCGGGCGTATCGCCGTCGACCGTGTCCCGCGTCATTTCGGGCCATTCGCGGATCAGCGAAGCGACGTCCAAAAAAGTCAAGGAAATTATGGAGGAGCTCGGCTATCATCCGAATGTGATGGCCAAAAGCCTCGTTTCCAAAACAACCCGTACCCTCGGGATCATCCTGCCCCGTCCGGCCGAGCAAATTTTTCTGAACTTTTTCTTTGCCGAAGTGATCAGAGGGATCGTCGCCCAAACCGCGAAAGCCGGCTACGATCTGCTCATGGCCGCCGCCACGCCGGATACGAACGAGATCGATACGGTCACCCGCCTCGTCCGGGGAAGAAGGGTCGACGGCATTATTTTGCTGCGCTCCCGTCAGGGCGACCCCAACATCGCTTTTTTGCATAAGGAATCGTTTCCGTTCGTGCTGATCGGGAGAAGCCCGGACTACCCCGACTCGCTGTCGGTCGATAACGACAACGTGCAGGCCGCCTACGACGCCACCAAGCATTTGATCGAGCAGGGCCACCGACGAATCGGATTTGTCGGCGGACCGACGGACCTGATCGTGTCCCAGGACCGGATGGAGGGCTATTGGAAGGCCATGCGGGAAAGCGGGTTGGCCGGGCGGGACGAATGGATCGTGGAGGGCGAGTTTCTGCAGGACAGCGGCTACCGGGCCATGTCCATTCTGATGAGCTTGCCGGAGAGACCGACGGCCCTGGTCGTGACGGACGATCTCATCTCGTTCGGCATTTTGCGCGGGCTCTCGGAACTCGGCTACAGCGTGCCGCAGGATCTCAGCCTGGTCAGCTTCAACGATATCGCCTTGTCCAAGCTGGCGACGCCGCCGATCAGCAGCATCGACATCGGCATTTTTCAGCTCGGCTACACGGCATCGCATCTTCTGCTGCGCGGCATCCAAGGGGAAACGCTGCTCCAGAAGCGGATCATCATCCCCCACCGGCTCATTGTCAGGGAGTCGTCTTCCGTCAATCCGGAGCGGGTCCAATTCAAGCCGTAAGCGGCATAGGGGCTTTGCCGCGGACAGGATACAAACGAAAAAAGAGGTATGCCGGATATGGATGCTTATGTCGAAAAAAAACCTTATTTGACCGACGGAGTGATCGGCAATTCGCGAATGCTCGCAACAATCGGGCGTACGGGACGTCTGTACAGGCTATGGTGGCCGCACATCGATTTTCCGCAGCATGTGGACGAAATCCGCTGCGGCTTGTTCATGCCCGGCGGTTCCGGGCGCACGGCCTGGTTCGACAGCGCGGCGGAAGGATGGGAGCACGAAGCGGGATATACGGCGCGCACGAACGTTTTGCGCGTGCGGGCGAAAGCGGCGCGGTGCCCGATCGCGGTCGAACAGCTGGATTTCGCCGTGCCGGGAGAAGATCTGCTCGTGCGCATGTTTGAGTTTTGCAACCAAGGATCGGAAACCGCGACTTTCCGCTTCGTGTACTATTGTTCGCTGAATATTTCGGAAAGCCCTTTCTACAATGCGGTTCAGTTCGTGGAAAGCCACGATGCGCTGCTGCATTTTCGCCGGGAGTATTTTTTTGCCGTAGCCGGTGCAAACGTATGCACCGGTTTTCAATGCGGCCGCGCTTGGGACAATGCTTGTCGCGGCGAACTGAACGGCAACCGGATCGACACGGCGCCGGACGGGGCGCTCAGCTGGACGTTTGCCGACGTCAAGCCGGGAGAGTCCGTCCGGATGGCGGTCTACATGGCTGCCGGGGATACGATGGAATCGGCGCTGGCGGGCCTCGCCGAAGCAAAGAAGCGGACGCCGGAACAATGGCTTGACCGCACGGAACGCTGCTGGCGGGATTTTCTGGGCGGCATACCGCCTTGTCCGCTGGGCCCGCGGCAGTTGGCCGAGCTGTCCGCAGGCGGTCGAACGCCGGAGCCGGACGCGCTGGCGGACGAAATCGCCGAGCTGTATGAGCGGTCGCTCCTGGTGGCGGCTCTCATGACCGACGAAAAGACGGGGAGCATCGTCGCCGCGCCGGAAGTCGACGAGCGCTTTTCCCGTTGCGGCGGTTACGCTTACTGTTGGGGACGGGACGCGGCGTTTATTGCGACCGCCTTGAACAAAGCCGGTCTGACGCGGATGTCCTCGCGCTTTTACGACTGGGCGCTGACGGCGCAGGATGCGGACGGTTCGTGGCAGCAGCGGCATTACCATGACGGGCGGCTCGCGCCTTCCTGGGGACTGCAAATCGACGAAGGCGCTTCGATTCTGTGGGGAATATGGGAGTATTTCCGGGCGACCGGAGACCAAGCGTTTCTTGAACGGGTATGGCCTGCGGTGGCCAAAGGCGCCGCGTTTCTCGTAAGCTTCATCGATCCCGAAACCGGACTGCCTCTGCCCAGCCGGGATTTGTGGGAAGAACGGGAAGCGGAGCATACCTATTCGGCCGCCGCCGTATTCGGCGCTTTGTCGGCGGCTGCCTCTGTCGCCGAAACCTGCGGTTTCGGAGAAGCGGCAACCGCCTGGAGAACGCAGGCGGAACATATGCGGGACAGTATTCTGCGCCTGTGCTGGAACGAGGAACGGGGCGTCTTTTACCGAGGGCTTCATCTGACCGTCAGCGAAGAACGATACCGCCAGGCCCAGAACGGCGCAGAGCGCGGGCAAACGGGCCGGATTGACCGACTCCCCAAAGGGTACCTCAAATATGTGCTGCCGTACGATCCTGTCGTTGACGTCAGCCTGCTCGGCTTGTGCGTGCCGTTCGGCGTCATTCCCGCCGACCATCCTTACGCCGTACGCACAGCGGACACGATCGAGCGGACGCTGACCGTCCCCGGTGTCGGAGGCCTTATGCGATACGAAGACGACCGCTATGCGGGCGGAAATCCTTGGATTCTGACGACGCTCTGGCTCGCCCACTACCGCGCCCTCCGCGGACAAAGCAGCGAAGCGCTGGCCCTCCTTCGCTGGGTGGTGAGGCACCGCACCGAAACAGGGCTGCTGCCGGAGCAGGTCGACAAGCGGACGGGAGAACCGGCCTGGGTCGTCCCGCTTACCTGGTCGCATGCCATGTTTATAATCGCCGTGCATCTGTTGGCGGATAAGGCGGCCATGAAATGAAGCCGGCCGTCCTATTCTTTCAGCAGCGCCAGAAATTCGGACCGCAGCGCGGCGCTGCTGCGGAACTGGCCGCGAACCGCCGACGTCACCGTCTTGCTGCCCGGCTTTTTCACGCCGCGGGCGCACATGCACAGATGCTCCCCTTCCACGACGACCATGACGCCGTGCGGTTGAAGCACTTCCTCCAGAATGTCGGCGATTTGCGACGTGATCCGCTCCTGCACCTGCAGCCGGCGCGTCACGGCCTCCACCAGCCGGGCCAACTTGCTCAGTCCGGCGATTTGGCCGCTCGGGATATAGCCGATATGCGCTTTGCCGAAGAAAGGCGCCATATGGTGCTCGCACTGGCTGTAGTACACGATGTCCCGGACGATCACCAGCTCCTCGTGCCGCTCGTCGAACGTCACGCCCAGCACGTCGCGGGGATCGATCTCGTAGCCGGCGTATATCTCCTCGAACATCTTCGCCACCCGCGCCGGGGTCTCCAGCAGCCCTTCCCTTTCCACATCCTCGCCGATCAGCTTCAAAATTTCGCGGATATGGTGCTCGATTTGCTCGCGGTTCCGCTGCACTTGCGTGTTGACATAATCCTTGATTCCGGCCAAGCAGGATTCCCCCTTCCGGAGCGCGTCATTTCCGTTTTTTGGTTAAATTTTGGCTTTTCAACATCTGCTGCGCCTTCTGCAGCTGCTGTTTGTTCATGTTGTATCCCATCTGCTTGGCCATCTTCTGCAGCATTTCCGGGTCATTCTGCATTTTCGCCAATTGGCCGCGCAAATAGAAGACGCCTCCGGCAAAACCAGCGATGCCTCCCACGATCAGCGTAATAATCGGAATGACAATATTCCAGACCACTTCGGTCTCCCTCCTATAAACAAAAGAAACAAAAGCCCCGCGCCTGCCGAGTTCGTAAGGCGCAAGGCCGCATTCTCTTATCATAGCATGCCGGCCGGCGGGCAGGCAACCGGGCGCAATCACTCAGCTAAAATGTTACCGAAGAGGCATCGGATCACTCACATCGAAATGTTACCGAGGGGATGTGAGTTGAAATTGAGCATGAAAACACGACGTGAAGTGATCCATGCCTTGGCTGATCAGTACAAGAGAGCGAAAACGCGTAATGAGAAATCTGCAAT
>Ga0207789_1000083_pt1 | contig 90302 bp, 90 predicted proteins | sample HigsolmetaGSP12D_FD_184840 | JGI IMG/M metagenome (GOLD analysis project Ga0207789, IMG submission 184840) | High solid enriched microbial communities from the Joint BioEnergy Institute, USA - SP1-2-D (SPAdes) | ecosystem: Engineered > Bioreactor > SSF (Solid state fermentation) > Aerobic >... | reverse complement strand
AAGAAATTGGTACCTGTTTCATAAAAAACTTGGTTAATTGTTACCTGTTTGAATATTCTGTAATCAAGGTAAGTGTATTTGAGTTACCCAAAAACTTGAAAAAAGTATTTGACATTGTACGCTATTAATGCTAAGCCTTCATCAATATTATGGAGGTCAGCTTTCGATTAACTTTGATTATTTTATCTAAATAAGTCTTAATCTAGCCCATTTTGCATTCCCTTTATTAAGTAAGTTTTTCTTCAAAAAATAACATATTGGGTAAAAACCGACAAATATTTCGTAACCCGAAAGTCTTTATTTAAAATAAAAAATTATGTATAATACTTAGAGATACGAAATATTATATGAAGGTGATCACGATGAAAGCAGAAAAGAGAAACTTATTAATTATGTGGGTCGCCAATTTTTTAGTTGCTTCCAGTACAACGATGATTATGCCGTTTCTATCCCTTTACATTAATACGATGGGGGATTTTTCTACAGAATACGTCCAAAAATGGGCAGGCTATGTGTTTGGTATCACATTTTTAACTGCATTTATTTTCTCACCAATATGGGGACGGATTGGTGATAAGTATGGATACAAGCCCGTTTTACTAATAACAGGATTTGGGATTGCTATTAGTCTTTTCTTTATGGGCTTTATGCATAGTGTCCACCAATTGTTTATTCTTAGATTCATTATGGGGGCGGTCACTGGGTTTATCCCGACATCGCTTGCTATGATAGCAGCTCAAACGCCAAAGAAAAATGTTGGTGAAGTCTTGGGACTCTTGCAAACAGGTAACGTAACCGGTTCTCTCTTTGGACCACTAATTGGCGGAATGTTGGCTGATCAATTCGGCTTTAAATATACATTTATCTATACAGCTATTGCTATATCGGTAGCTTCCTTGTTTGTTATTTTTGGAGTAAAAGAGGTTAGACAAACAGAGAAAAAAGCCAAAACGAAAGAACTTACGAGACGGGAAGTCCTTGAATTTATTTTTCAAAAAAAGGTTTTATTTACAGTCATGATTATTTCCTTGCTTGTCCAAGTGGCCAACTTCACTATTCAACCACTCTTGGCAATTTATGTTAATGAGTTGGCACATACGGAAAGTGTTGCTTTTTTAGCCGGACTTGCTTTTTCAGCAACCGGTTTTGGAAATTTACTGGCAACACGACGTTGGGGTAGACTTGGAGACAAAATTGGCTATGAAAAAGTAATTATGACTTTATTGATCGGCGGTGCCTTTGTGTTTATCCCTCAAGGAATGGTAACAGCTTTGTGGCAACTCGTGATTTTGCGTTTCTTGTTCGGGATGGTAACAGGGGGGATTATTCCTTGTATGACCGCTTATATCCGGCAAGTAGCACCATTACAAGTGCAAGGTGAAGTGAACGGTTATAATGTCAGTTTTCGCTTTTTAGGGAATGTCATTGGACCGATATTAGGTGGAACCATTTCAGGATTTATCGGCATTCATTCTGTGTTTTTCGTAACAAGTGGTATCCTATTCTTCGCTTTCTTCCTCCTACTTTGGAGTGTAAAAAAAGATCAAAAAAATCTAAAACAAAGTAACTTGAGTACTTTAAATTAATTTTTCATTATGTCTCCACAAATATGAAGAAGGAAAAACTAGACTTGAAGCGAATATTATTATATAGAGTAAAACTTCCATCAGGGGGATTTTTGTTCCTGCCTATTTGTCTTCTTTGTACGTTCAAAAATTCCGGGGGTGAGTCTTGACTAAGTCGTTTAAAGTGAATGAAAAAGTTTTTTAAGGAGTGGAGCATTTGAATTCAAATGGATTGACAGATTATTTAGGAATAGAAATAAAAGTTTTACAAAAAGGATTTGTAACTGCGACAATGCCGGTGGACGATAGAACGAGACAACCGCTCGGGTATCTTCATGGAGGTGCGTCGGTTGCACTGGCTGAAACAGTTGCAAGCTTTGGTGCCTATCTTCTGATTGATCATGAAAATGAAACATGTTTTGGTTTGGAAATCAATGCGAATCATGTTCGTTCAAAAAGAGAGGGAATCGTAACGGCAGAGGCAAAAATCTTACATCAAGGTCGGACTACCCAAATTTGGGAGGTACAAATCAAGGATGAAGAGGAGAAACTAATTTGTATTTCCAGATGCACCATAGCGGTTGTACCTCGAAAGCAAGACTAGCTTTCTTTATACAAAAGTTATTGTAAGAATTTTGAACGACAATGTTTTTATAAAAATTGATGAACGAGCATTTTCCTCATAAAAAATTATTGGTATAGAGAGAAACTTCCATCAGAGGGATTCCCCACAGATGGGTAATTAAACCTATCGGGCACCTATTTGAACTTTTCAAGGCTTATTATGAAGAAAGTGCTAAAAAATCTTGCTGAACACCTATTTAGATGTATTTTTGTGTTCTATCAAACGATAAGTGAACGTATTCGAGTAACTTTTCAGTGGCCTACACTTTACCTCCTATACTCAAATAAAGACATTAAGAAAAGCACATGCTTTCCTTAATGTCTTTTCATTTACGCCAATAATGTCCGATCGGTGACGAGCTTTTCGCCGCGAATTCGCTGAAACTCTATTAATAAATCATCAATGGTCAGTTGATTTTTCCTCGCTTCATTAATATCCAAAATAATTTTACCGTCATCCATCATGATTAATCTATTCCCTAAGTCTAAAGCTTGCTGCATATTATGAGTAACCATCAGAGTAGTAAGGCCATACTTTTTCACAATTTGCTTCGTAAGTTCTGTAATTAGCTGAGCTCGATTCGGATCCAAGGCTGCGGTATGTTCGTCTAATAATAAAATATCTGGTTCCGTGAATGTCGCCATTAGTAAAGAAATTGCTTGCCGTTCTCCACCGGATAGAAGACCAATTTTGGCATTCAAGCGTTCTTCTAATCCTAAATTTAATGAAGCCAACGATTCTCGGAAAAATTCCCTTCGCTTTTTTGTCACCCCCAGACTAAGTGTCCGTTTTTTATTTCGCGAATAAGCTAAGGCTAAATTTTCCTCAATTGTCATGGACGGTGCGGTTCCTGCCATCGGATCTTGGAAAACGCGACCTATCATCTTGGAACGTTTATATTCCGGGATATTTGTTACATCATTTCCGTGAATGATGACGTTACCTGCATCAGGAGAAAGCAAACCTGATATAATATTCATCAACGTTGATTTTCCTGCCCCGTTACTCCCAATAATTGTAACAAAATCACCTTTTTCTAAAGATAGATTAATATGATTGAGGGCGATTTTTTCATCCAATGTTCCTTCATTAAAGATCTTTTTTATATTTTTCAGTTCAAGCAACAGATTCACCCTCCCCATTTGCTTTACTGTTCGACTCTCCTTGAAGCCTATGTTTTGCTTTCCGATTTTTCTCCCGTTGTTTATCAATTAGTTTCGGCAAGATTAAAGCTAAAACAACGATCACTGCAGTAACTAACTTCTGATCACTTGCATCCAAAATCCCTTGATTTAAGGCAATCGTAATAAAAATTCGGTAAATAATTGCACCAAGTACAACAGCTAAAGTTGTGCGGGCTATCGTCTTCTTCCCGAAAATAGCTTCACCAATAATAATCGATGCCAACCCAACCACAATCATCCCAATTCCCATTCCAACATCAGAAAATTGATTGTATTGGGCAATGAAGGCACCGGAAAACGCAACAAATGCATTAGAAATACCGAGTCCTAAAATGATCAAGCCATCTGTGTTTGCTGAAAAACTACGGATCATTCGCTGATTGTCACCCGTTGCTCGAATGGATAAACCAATTTCCGTTTTAAGAAAATAGTCTGTTAATAATTTAAATATCAATGTGACAAAGATCATAAAAATTAGGATTCCGTAATCGCCAAGACCGATTCCGTTAAAAAAATCCCCAACCTTAGTAAAAATGGTATCTTCATTTAATAACGGAATATTCGGAAGGGAAACACCATCTTCAAGCGTCAACCCCATAATCCGTAAATTAATGGAATAGAGGGCGAGCATCATTAAAATTCCGGAAAGTAAATCATTGATCTTTCCTTTCGTATGAAGGAGACCAGTTAAACATCCAGCAAAAAAACCAGCAATAAGTGCAGCCAATGAGGCTAATATTGGTGAATAACCTTTTACAATCATTACCGCAGCAACAGCACCCCCAGTAACAAAACTACCATCCACCGTCAAATCTGCGAAATTAAGGACACGAAACGATATATACACACCGAGTGCCATAATCGCAAAAATAATTCCCATTTCCGAAGCATCAAGTATCGCAGGTAAAGTCATCAAAATCTCTCCCATCTATTTCTATCGTTGCTGAATTTTATTTTTGAAAATTCTCCTTTGCACACCAGCCACTTTACCCCTTTAAAGCAAATATTTATTATTTATATTTGACACCTTATTAAAAAAATTGTCAATAGATATTCAAATATTTTAACTAAAATAATTTCTATTGAATAATTATTCCTGCTTTATTTTTTTGATTGCTCTTTCTCAAAATAATATTTTTCTAAGTCATCTTCAACCGATGTTTCAGTCAATGGTACTCCATTACGATAGGCAGATCGGGCAATAAGATGAGCTGCAACAGGGGCTGTTAAAAATACAAAGAATATTCCCAATATCAGCCGAATACTAAAATAACCTTCAGAGATGAAAAAATAGAGTAATGTTCCGACTAACGTACTTAACACACCTAATGTTGAACTTTTTGAAGCCGCATGTGAACGAGTATAGGCATCAGGTAGACGGACTATCCCAATAGCACTAATAAACACAATAATGGAACCAGCAAGAATAAAAAGTGCGGCAATTACTTCATCACTTCCATGCAACAATATCACCTCTTCCAATTAATTATACGAACGGAATTATCTTAAATACCCTTCACCGCTTGATACAACAACTTATCCGAAAAAACATTATCATTTATCTTTTTTGCTTAATTACCATACCTCTTCCAGTACAGTGAAACTTCCATCAAGTATTCCTACTGATGATTAGTTGAATCAATCGGGAACTTACGGGCACTTTTCTCCCACATCTACATCTTTGACTTCCCTTTCATTGTCGGAAGGTTTAGGAACGTTCATGCGGAATAAACTTTGCAAAAGCAACGGTTCCGACAAATGAAAGAATGCCAATCAACAAAATCAGATCAAAAAAGGCATGGGTATGCAATAGTACGGAAAAAACAGCAATACTGGCAATTAAATTAATACCGATTGCATCGAGAGCCTGGATGCGATCAGCACTTGAAGGACCTTTCACAACCCGATAAATATTCGCCAAGATCGATAACGTTAATAAACATAAACATCCAATCATAATAATTTCAAACATCATTTTCTCGTCACATCCTTTATGGCCTTTTCAAAAATCGCTTTTGATTTGAGTACGGACGGTTTTGATTCGGGAATATGCAGTGCATGAACAAACAAAGTCTTTGAATCCGGTGTTACTTCCATCACGACTGAACCCGGTGTTAAACAAATGAGTAGAGATAATAAAGTTATTTCAAGATCTCCCTCTAAATCCGTTTCCACACGAAATATCCCCGGATTGATATTGATTTTTGGTCTTAAGATATGTTTCATAACAAAAACACTCGATATCAATAATTCATATATGAAGATAAGAAACAATTTTCCAATAGCAAGAAAGGTAATAGGATAAAATGGCTTATGAAAAAAACGTCTTAAGCAAAATAAAATGAATAAACCAACCAAGTAACCACTGAAAAAAGTAAGGAATCTCGCATCATCTTGTAAAAACATCCATAACCCGGCGATGAATAAATTAATTAGCACTTGAATGGCCAATCAAATCCCTCCTTTATCCAGTACAGCAAAGATATATTGGTTTTGATCAAGTAAACCTTTTGCAGCCATCAATACATACTCATGGATTCCTTCAGCACCAAGTCCAAGTGCAAGACTGACACCTGTCAATAAAACAATTGGAATCATTACCCCTTTTGTTGTTCCTTTTTCCTCATCTTTGCTCATCACCGTTTCTCCCCAGAAGACATCCATAAAAACTCTTATTAATGAATAAAGAATGAATAAACTCGCTAATAATCCGATCCCTCCTAACCAAAAATTGTTTGCTTCAAATGCTCCTTTTGTAATATATAGCTTTCCAAGAAAACCACTTAATGGAGGAATTCCTACCATAGACAATATTGCAATGAAAAACATCCATCCTAAAGCTTTGTGTGTACGAATCAATCCACTCATATCTTTGAGCTTGCTTGTTCCGGTAATCCCTATAATTGTCGCGCCGATCAAGAACACTAAAGCTTTAATAATCATATCGTGAATTAAATAATAAATAGAGCCCAATATACTTTGTTCTGTAAAAGCAACTAATCCGATCAAAATAAAACCAACACTAATAATGACATTGTATGTTAATATTTTTTTCAAATCCCGATATCCAACTGCTCCCATGACACCAAGAATCATTGTTAAAGCCGCTAAAATGCCAATACCCATATGGGTGACTTGTGGTTGATGATAAAAGATGAGGGTAAACATTCGAAAAATCGCATAAATACCAACTTTTGTCAAAAGGGCTGCAAAAATCGCGGCGATTGGGCCTGGTGGTACGCTATATGAACCAGGCAACCAATAAAAGAGGAAAAGACCTGCTTTTAAACTAAACACCATTAAAAATAAAAAGGAAATGGTTGTAATCAGACCGTCTTGTCCCGCTTCAGCAACACGTACTGATAAATGTGCAATATTCAATGTTCCCGTTACTGCGTACAAATACGCAACTCCTACTAGAAAAAAAGCTGAAGAAATCACGTTAATCATGATATACTTCAATGATTCGCGCAGTTGCTTTCGAGTATCACCTAAAGTAATCAGGACATAAGAGGCAACAAGAAATACTTCAAAAAAAACGTACAGGTTAAATAAATCTCCAGTTAAAAATGCACCATTAACCCCGGTGATTAAAAATAAAATCAGTGGATAAAAATAATGTTCTTCACTTTCTTTTCCAATCGAGTGAAAGGCATAGAGCAGACAGCAAAGAGAAACAATACTTGTCACGAGCAGCAGTAATGCAGAAAACATATCCGCAACAAGGATGATTCCATAAGGAGCTTGCCAGCCACCCAACTGTAATGTTTGAATCCCACTGTCTTTCACTTGGTTCATCAGAATCAGTGCAACCGACCCTGAGAAAACACAAGCCATTACGCTTAACAACCGATGCAGCCAAATGTTTTTTCTGAATATAATTAACAACATACCAATAAGTAACGGAAGTGCAATCGGAAAAATTAATAGATTATTCATCTGGATTTCCCCTTAACCGTTCCATATCATCCGTCTTAAACATTTGATAGGAACGATAACTTAGCACAAGCAACAGTGCTGTTACCGCAAAGTTAATAACGATTGATGTTAAAATCAATGCCTGTGGCAATGGATCGGTAAATCCGGCCAGTTTTTCATCCAGTAGCGGAGCACTTCCGGTTTTTAAACCACCCGATGTTAAAATTAATAGATTAACAGCATGACTGATAATTGATAATCCAAAAATAATCCGTAACATTTGTTTTGATAAAACTAAATAAGTACCAATCGTAAATAACAGTCCTACAAGACAAGCCATTAGCGTTTCCATAGAGAATCCCCCTCACTTATACTCAGAATGATGCTCACAGCTGTTCCAATAACCGCAAGAGCAACACCGGTATCAAAAATTAATGCTGTAGCTAATTCCGTTTTTCCGAAAATCGGTAAACTTTTATCATGAATGTATTGTGTTAAAAACTGGTCACCCGACAACATACCCATAAAGCCTGTACCAATGGCAATTAAAACCCCTGTTGCGGCTAGTTTCTTAAAATCAATTTGGAAATTTTCCAGAACTATCTCAATATCGAATGCCAAAAAAAGTAGAACAATTGCCACTGCTGTACTCAACCCGCCAATAAAGCCGCCACCCGGATGATGGTGTCCGTTTAAAAACAAATAAACTGAAAAGGTAAAAATGATGACGACAGCTACTTTGGTCACACTTCTTAAGATGACATCATTTGGCTTCATTCTCATCACGTCCTTTCATTCGGAACCGAGCCAATGTATAAACACCAAGCCCGGCAATACATAAAACAGAAATTTCCAACATAGTATCAAACCCACGAAAATCAACTAATATGGCATTAACAATATTTTTTGCACCAGCCAATTCATAGGCATTTTCAAAAAAATAGGAAATCGGTTCAAACAGCTTATGACTGTTGCTTGACAAAGATAGTATAGTAATGGTAACCCCCGTCGCAATAGACACAATCAGATTCGTAAACTTAAACTTGATCCGGCTCGTATCTTTTTGCAACTTTGGCAAGGAATAAAAACAGAGCAAAAATAGTACGGTAGTCACTGTCTCTACAACCATTTGTGTTAGAGCCAGATCCGGAGCCCGAAAGATAACAAAAAACATCGTCACTAAATAACCAACGATACTTAGTGCAACAATTGCTGTTATACGGTTACTTGTAAATAGAACCGTTAATGCGGCGATCATGACGCCCAAAACTAACCCTACATCGTAAATACTGATGGTACTGTCTTTGGAAACATCAAATTGAAACCCATGTAACAACAAAAGTGAACCGACTAAAGCAAAGACAAAAAATGAAAAAATATAGATAAAATAGTGACGGATTGAACCAGTCATATAGCGATTTGTTAATGTAAGTGAATAGCTCTCGACCTTTTTCAATGTTTTCTCAAATAAGTTATTTAACGTAAGCCATGACGGATATCGTTTAAACAAAGGAATCCAGCGCTTGAATGTAATAAATAAGAAACTCCCAATAATCACAACACCGATGGTCATCAAAAGTTCATTATTCCATCCATGCCAAGCACTAATTTTGATATCCATCTCATCGATCGTAAACTGCGGCGGTAGAATGGAAACAAATGCAGGTTTCAACAAGTACTTGGAAAAAACATTTGGAAAAAAGAAGATGGCTACGACGAAGAAGGCCAGTATAACGGGTGGAATTAACATACCAAATGGTTCCACATGTAAATCCCGATGCAACTTTTCCTGTCGATATTTCCCGGAAAATGTCTTAAAAACGAGAATCATAGAATAAACAAAAGTAAAAATACTGGCCATCCATGCGAGTATAGGAAATAGCACACCAAGTGTATCAAGATGAAATATTTCTGCCATCCTCACATCATTGGCTGCTTTAAAAAACATTTCCTTACTTAAAAACCCGTTAAAAGGGGGTAATCCAGCCATAGAGAAACTACCAATGAATGCGACGGTAAACGAAACTGGCATCAACTGCATAAGTCCACCAAGCCGTCTTATATCCCTTGTACCAGTTTCATGATCAATAATCCCGACAACCATAAATAAACTGCCTTTAAACATGGAATGATTGAACAAGTGAAAAATTGCAGCAAAAATGGCCATCGAATAGATACCACCATATTCACTTGGACCAAAATAAAAAGCGAGTGAACCAATTCCTAATAAACTCATTATTAAACCTAATTGACTAATAGTTGAGTAGGCTAATAACGCCTTTAAGTCAGTTTGTCGAACTGCTGTCATTGAGCCATATAATAAAGTGATGATACCGATTCCCGATACGAGCCAGAACCAAACAGAACCTCCGCCAAATACAGGGGTAAATCGTGCTACCAAATAAATTCCCGCCTTCACCATCGTTGCCGAATGTAGATAGGCACTAACAGGCGTCGGCGCTTCCATTGCCCCAGGCAACCATATACTGAACGGAAACTGGGCTGACTTTGTAAACGCTCCGAGTAAAATACAAATAATCACAGGGACAAGTAATTTATGCCCTTGAACCAATTCCGCATGAAGAATCATTTCACGAATACTATACGTATCTGTGATAAGAGTTAACATAATCATTCCCACAAACATACAAAGTCCGCCAAAGACAGTGATGAGTAACGCCTTCAGTGCTCCATCTCTTGATGATTTTCGTTCATACCAGAATGCGATTAATAAAAATGAGGAAACACTTGTCAGTTCCCAAAATCCATATAAGATAAAAATATTATCAGAAAATACAAGACCCAGCATGGCGCCCATGAACATCATTAAATACACATAAAATTTATGCAGTTCTTCTTGAAGCTTTGATAGATAAAAAATGGAGTAAATAATGACAAGCACACCGATACCGGAAATTAATAATCCGAACAACAACCCCAATCCATCGACATATAAATCTAAATTCATCTCCATTGAAGGAAGCCACGCAAAGGATGCTTCCATATGTTCACCCTTTGCGACTAAGGGAATGAATCGAAAGAGGTGTAAAAATATGACCAAAGGAATCAATAATACAAACCAACCTAAATGAATTTTCGGATGAAACAACTTATGTAAAAACGGAATAGCAATTGCAAATACAAAAGGAATTAATATTAGTATGTGTAACGAATTCAAACCGCATCCCTCCAACAATTTCATTAAATGACGGAAGCCACAAATAACGCCAAAATTCTTGATCATATTCATTTTTATAACATAACTTTTTTACTTGGCGATTTTATCTTTCGTACTCAATAAATATTGACAAAATTTTTATAATTTTCATTATAAAACTTTTTTGCGGAGACTTATACTGTTCACGAATGCCTTACATGTTTTCATGTTCCTAACATTTATTTAAAGAAAACTCGGGCATCCGAGCCTTTAGGGCATCAAAGAGCCGTCGTTCAGCGAAAGAACATTTTCGCTTGCGAGGTAATGCTTTCGAAGTCTCTCTCGTTCACCGAAAAAATTTAAAATTTTTTCAGCTGCGTTGTATTCCCGCGAAGCTTTCCTTGTGCACCTATCCGTTAGGAAAGTAGAAATTGAAAAATTTATACGTTCCAATTAGCTAAAACAGGAAATATTGGATTGACTACTTTCGTTCCATCGGTTATAGTTCTACATAGTCAAATAAGTGATTCCAACATAAACATTTGAGGTGAATCATAGATGGAAGTAAATTTTTTAAATGAAAGAATTCTTGTTTGTGTTTATTATGGTCCAAATGGAGAAAGATTGATTCGACGTGGCTGCCAAATTGCAAATATGCTTAAAGCACCACTTTATATATTAACGGTTGATCCTGCCCCTTTTGATGAATTAGACGCCGAAAAGGTAATATATATCGAACAGTGGAAAAAATTTGCGGAATCTCACCCTTCTGCACAATTCATTATTAAAGATAATGAAAAGCGACCGGTGTCGAAAGTAATTGCTGAAGTGGCCAGACAAAATCATATTACCCAGATCATCCTTGGACAAACCGCTCAAAGTCGCTGGGAACAGATTACAAAAAGTTCAATCATTCATGCACTCTTGCATGAAATTCCTTTTGTTGATCTTCATATCATTTCTGTCTCCAGATATATTCGTGATGAAGAGGGTTTATTTGAAAAAGGCATCCGTGCATACCTTGTTAAATCCGGTACTGAATATCGTTTAACATTCAGTCATACAAAAGATATTGAATATGAGGGTATTTTTTTCAAAGAAGTCGGAACGGATTTTAATAACGGTATTTTTCGATTTATGAACGGTTGGGAAACCATACAAGTCCAGGTCACTGAAGGAATTGTAAAAGATTTAAAAAATTTGGACTTGGACACAATTGATTTAAACAACACGGATTAATCTTTATTCAGCTTTCGTTATAGATTCACATCGACCTTAATGAGTCTTTGTTCATTTTTATCAATTCCAATATATTTTAAAGTTTCTGCCGTGGAATGTTGGTTAAAAGTATTTTTCAAAATCGAAATAGCCACCCCTTTACGATAAGCATGATATCCGAACGTCTTTCGGAGCGTGTGGGTTCCGATTTTTTCATGGATCCCCACTTCTTTTGCTGCTTGATTGATGATTCGATAAGCTTGTTGCCTCGTAATAGGTTGGTTATTTTTTTTGGATTTAAATAGAAAATCATCCGGCCGTAATTGGTTGCTTGTTAAGTAATCTCTTAATACTTCTGCCACTTTACTGTTTAGATAATAAGCTTTTATTTCTCCACTTTTTTCATCTTTTAAATATAGAAACTCTCTTGTTTTGGTACCTTCCCATACATCTGCAACCGTTAAATAAAGCAAATCATGGACTTTAATTCCCGTATTTATCCCAATAACAAAAAGGAGTAAATCCCGAAGTGAAGATTGGCGTAAAACTTTTTTCATTGCTTGTATTGTTTCGATATTTTTAATTGGATTAACATACTCCACAAAGTTTCCCTCCAATAATGTTACACATTATTATTTTATAATCAATTATGTAACATTGTAAAGAGTTTTATTTTATTTTGTTAATAGGCGGTATTTTCAATTGCCTTAAAGTTACAAAAGAAGCCTTCCTTGTACAGTTTTACTTAAATCGTAAAAACAGTCCTTCACCGTTTTCTTTACTGGAATTTTTTTCTTTTACACATAAAAAATGGGAGCTGAATAAATAGTTTACTCATTCAGGCATCCCAATTAGTCATCATTAACTATTTTAATACAGTGAAGTTTCCATCACTGTATATCTTACTATCCGTTAAACTAAGACAAATTGACACTGCTCATAGTTTCTTTTAAAACATGAATAGAATGATTCAACCGGTCTTTTTCGGTAGCGGTCAATTCCATTTTAATAACGCCACTAATTCCATTTCTTGTAACAATAGCCGGAACACCGATAAACACATCTTTATGATCGTATTCACCATCCAAATATGCAGAAACTGTTAAAATGGAATGCTCATCTTGTAAAATCGCCTTTGTTAATCGAACCAGTCCCATTGCGATTCCATAGAATGTGGCACCCTTTTTCTCAATGATATGATAGGCTGCATCCCGGGCTTGGACAAAGATATTATTTAAATCCTCCACTTTGTATTTCGGATTCTTGCTCATCCAGTCAAAAATGGGAATAACCCCAATTCCTGCATGACTCCATACCGGAAGCTCCGTATCACCATGTTCACCTATAATATATGCATGAACATTTCTAGTATCTACATTAAAATAATCACCCAGCATATAACGTAGACGAGCAGTATCTAATATCGTTCCGGAACCAATCACGCGTTCTTTTGGTAATCCAGAAAATTTCCATGTTGTATAAGTAAGAATATCTACCGGATTTGCTGCAACGATGAAAATCCCATTAAAACCGCTAACCATGATTTCTTCAACAATATTTTTTGTGATTCTCGTATTTTTTTCAACAAGGTCAAGACGTGTTTCACCTGGTTTTTGTGCTGCACCCGCTGTTAAAACAACAATATCAGCATTTTGACAATCAGAATAGTCACCATGACGGATAATCATTTTGGTTGGAGCAAATGGAAGACCATGATTTAAGTCCATTGCATCTCCTTCCGTTTTCTCTTTATTTATATCAATCATCACGAGTTCCCCAACAATTCCCTGATTTAATAAGGAAAAAGCGTAACTAGAACCAACAGCACCGGTTCCAACTAGTACAACTTTATTTACACGATTAGACATAGCAAACACTCCAATACGATATTTTGAATCTTTTTAAATCAGTAACCATTTAAAAGAGAATCCGGATCAATCGTTCTTTAAATATTGGCAAATCACTGCTTTATCCAGAAAGGAAAGCAGAAATTTAAATTTCTTTAAAAAGTGACTGATCTTTCTTTTCACTTCCCTATTTTTTCTATATAAATATTGTTCCTAAGATCACAAAAAAAATTTAATCAGTTAGCCGTTCTTCTTAACTCTGAGAAATAAAAATCAACTTTCTTACAGTACATTACTCCTCTCGTCCCGCACATTTCAACGTATAATAACCATTTAGTTAACTTCCCTGAATTTCTTGAAACGTTTTGTCCTATTGAAAAACAATGGTAGGAATAAATTTATTACCGATGTCAATAGTGTTTTTACTATAAGGAAGTTTAACCAAATCTGTTCCTCTATGAAAAGAAGATCATGTGATTTATTTCACATTTTTATTATAGCAAAAAATGGCAGGACTGACTAGCCTTCCAAATACAAGTCTTAGAAAAGCGCGAGTCGCGCCCTATTCGCGACGTACAAACGGAATCCCCGCAGGTGAGAACAGATTCGCTTCCTCGAATAGACATCGCACGAAGAAAAATGCGTTTAGCATTTTTCAAGGAAAAGGAAACACGGCGAGGGACGAGCCGATGTTGCCAAATCGTGATTAGTTTCTCAATCGCTGGCGCTTGAAGCTAGACACGAAACTCGTCCCAAGTTTTTTACTTGTATTTTTATACTTTCTTATCTTTTAAAAAAGCCCCTATGTGACAGGGGATTTATGCATGCACCTTATTTTCTTCATTCTTAAAGAAACTCTTCATTGCATAAAAGACATCTGCTTTTTGTCTTAATATAAAATAACGGAATCGTTCATCATTTATATTTTTATAGGCAGACATTAACGTGCTATGACGATTGTATTGATTTACTTCTCCATAAAAAAACATGTTTGAAATCTCCATCAATTCATTAACCAATTTTACACAACGCATATTATCAGAAGTTAAGTTATCTCCATCTGAAAAATGGAACGGATAAATATTATACTGGCTTGGTGAATACTTTTCATGAATCAATTCCATTGCCAATCGGTAAGCTGAAGAACAAATCGTCCCACCACTTTCGCCCTTGGAGAAAAATTCATCCTCGGTCACAACTTTTGCCTCTGTATGATGGGCAATAAATTCAATTTCCACTCTTTCATATTTCGTCCGTAAAAACCGAGTCATCCAGAAAAAGAAACTACGTGCCATATATTTTTCCCAGATTCCCATTGAACCACTAGTGTCCATCATTGCCAAAACAACAGCCTTTGATTCATAACGGACCTTTTCATTCCATGTCTTAAATTTCAAATCTTCTGGGTAAATCGGGTGAAAAGAAGGCTTTCCACTTAATGCATTTCGTTTAAAAGCGGAGAGCATGGTTTTCTTCTTATCAATATTTCCCATCAAACCGGTCCTTTGGATATCATTAAATTCAATATCTTCCATAATTAATTCATGATCATTTTTTCTTTGCAGATTCGGTAGTTCTAGCTCACTAAATAGAGCTTCTTCCAATTCGGCAAGAGATACTTCCGCTTCATAATAGTCTTCTCCTGGTTGGTCCCCTGCCCCTTGCCCTTTTCCGGGTCCTTTTTCCGCTGAACCGTCACGGGCAATGACATCACCAATTTGACTATCGCCATCGCCTTGGCCAACCTGTTTATTTTTATCATAATTGTAACGAATTTTATATTCATCAAGAGAACGGATCGGTATTTTTATAACGTCTCTTCCATTTGATAAAATAATACTTTCTTCGGATATTAAATCAGGCAAGTTTTTTTTGATTGCTTCCTGAACCTTTTCATTATGCCTTTGCTGATCTTCATGGCCTTTTCGGTGGAGGGACCAATCCTCTTGAGAAATGGTGAACTGGTGTTTATTATAATTATTCATCATCTATTCCCTCCTTTAATTTTTTTGTCACATAAGAAACGTCCAACACATACAATGTACTGTATGCTTGAATGGAGTTTAAGGAGTCGCTCATCCGGAATATAGTAGGATGGTAATGGGAGATAGGCTGATATTTCAGTAAAAGGTATAAATTGCATGTTATTAAAAATTATGAAAGCCTCATAAATTTAAACTATATTTTTTGCTATTACTTTATATTATGCATAGTGGACAAAAAAATTTACTACCAATTTATATTTTTCATATAAAACAGCTAATGAAGATTTCATTAGCTGTTTTGCCTGTTATTCTATATTTTGCTGATATTGGTTAAACTCCTTTTCTGAGCAGTAAACAAAGTGTCCAGGTCGTACCTCCCGCATTTTTAGCTGGTCTTCTTCCATGTATTGATGGGATTTAGGATCATAGCGGATTCTTTTCCTGTTCCGCTCCGCATCAGGATCCGGTAAAGGGATAGATGATAATAATGATCTTGTATAAGGATGCATTGGATTTTTATATAATTCATCACTCGGAGCCAATTCAACTAATTTTCCAAAATACATGACACCAATCCGATCACTGATATATTTAACCATTGATAAATCATGGGCAATAAATAAATAGGTGAGACCATGTTCCTTCTGCAACCTTTTTAACAAATTCACAACTTGGGCTTGAATGGAAACATCTAAAGCTGAAATCGGTTCATCTGCAATAATAAATTCCGGATTGACGGCTAATGCTCGAGCAATTCCGATTCGTTGCCTTTGTCCACCGGAAAATTCATGTGGAAAACGATTTGCATGTTCTCTATTTAATCCGACGGTTTCAAGTAATTCATAGACTCTGTCCATTCTCTCCTTATTTGATTTGGCAATTCCATGAATATCAATCCCTTCCGCAATAATATCCGCCACCTTCATCCTCGGGTTTAAAGAGGCATAGGGATCTTGGAAAATCATTTGTATCTTTTTATTTAATTCCTTCAATGCTTTTTTCGACTTAATTTTATGAATGTCCTGACCACGATATAGAACTTGTCCATCTGTAGCTTCATATAATCGAATAATCGTCCGACCGGTTGTTGACTTTCCACATCCTGATTCACCAACTAGACCCAATGTTTCCCCTTGATAAATGTCAAATGTCACATCATCAATAGCCTTCACCATATCGGGCTTCCCTTGATTAAAATATTTCTTCAAATGTTTTACTTCTAATAATTTTTCTGGCATTCAAATTTCCCCTCCCACTAAAACTGGTTTTTCAAAAGTGCCGGGCAGGGTTCGTTTCCTTAATAAGACAGCTTTTGGAGGATCCACTTTTGGTGCGTTCGGATGTAAGAGCCATGATTTTACAAAATGGGTTTCGGAAACTTGGAATACCGGTGGTTCCTCCTCTAAATCAATTTGCATAGCATAAGAACTTCTTGGTGCAAATCCATCGCCTTTTGGTGGCATTGTCAGATCCGGCGGGCTCCCAGGAATCGCATGTAATTCTGCCCCACGATAATCTAAACTTGGCATGGAAGATAGGAGTCCCCATGTATATGGATGCCTCGGGTCATAAAAAATTTCATCAACTGTCCCTGTTTCTATAATTTGGCCGGCGTACATGACTGCCACTCGATCTGCCATATTGGCAACGACACCTAAGTCATGCGTAATAAATATGATAGATGTTTCTAATGTTTGTTTTAAATTCTTCATTAATTCTAAAATTTGTGCTTGTATCGTTACATCCAATGCTGTTGTTGGTTCATCAGCTATCAAAAGTTTTGGTTTGGCTGCCAATGCAATAGCAATCATTACCCGTTGTCGCATACCACCTGAAAATTGATGCGGATATTGTCCATACCGTTCAGCTGGATTCGGGATTCCTACCATTTTCAATAGTTTAATTGTGTTTACCCTAGCTTCTTGTTTCGTCACTTTTTGATTTTTCATGATTAGTTCTGCAATTTGAAAACCAATTTTCATTGTAGGATTTAATGATGTCATTGGATCCTGAAAAATCATACTTACTTTATTTCCGCGGACATTTTGCATTTGCTTGTCTGTCATTGGAACAATATCTTCACCGTCAAGAATAATTTGTCCATTCACAATTTCAGCTGGAGGTGTTGGTAGCAACTTCATAATCGCCTGAGCCGTTACACTTTTCCCTGATCCGGATTCCCCAACTATGGCCAATGTTTCCCCTTTATTTAAGTAAAAATCAACACCGCGAACAGCATGAACCGTACCAGATTGAGTATGGAAGTTAATCTCTAAATTTTTTACGTCTAAAATTTTCTCCATAATATACACACCTCCTATTTACGAGTACGCGGGTCTAGTGCATCACGAAGACCGTCACCGATGACATTAAATGCAAACATCGTTATACAAATAAATATTGCTGGAGGGAATAAACGCCATGGATAATATTCCATTGCTGGTAGTCCTTCATTGGCCATTGTTCCCCAGCTTGCTAACGGAGGTGTTAGCCCTAAACCTAAGAAACTTAAGAAAGCTTCAGTGAAAATCGCCGTTGGAATAGTTAATGTTAACGTAACTAATATTGGACCCATTGTATTTGGAATTAAATGTTTGAACAAAATACGGTTAAAACCTGCACCCAATGTACGGGATGCAAGAACAAATTCCTGGTTTTTTAATTGAATGACTTGTCCTCTGACTATTCGTGCCATATTAATCCAGCCTGTAATGGACATCGCAATAATCATTGTCAATAAATCTGAACCTTTATCCGAACTGAAAACAACCATTAATAAAATAACAACTAATAAATTTGGAATTCCGTATAAGATATCAGCAATCCTCATTAAAATTTCATCTGTTTTACCACCTTTGAGGCCGGCAATACCACCCCAAATAACACCGATGACTATATCAATCAGTGCCGCTACAACACCAATGGTTATGGAGATTCTCGCTCCAATCCAATTTCGAACGAAAACATCTCGTCCTAAATCATCGGTACCGAACCAGTGTTGAGAAGATGGTGGCTGATTGGTATTCATTAAATCATTTTTGGCATAGTTATATTGACTGAACATCGGGGCAAAAATGGCAAATCCAATGATGATAAGCAGCAAAACAATACCAAATATCGCCAATTTATTTTGTCTAAAGCGATACCAAGCTTCACCCCAAAAACCAATACTTTTTTTCTCGATTTTTTCCGCCTGTTCCAAATTATGGGAAACAAACACAAATTTTCCCTGATCAGGTGTATGAGTAGCCATGTTTAACCCTCCTTCTTTACCGCAACTTTAATTCGTGGATCAATCAAGCCGTAAATAATATCCACAATTAAAATTGATAATAATAGAATGATACTGTAGAAGGCTGTAACTCCCATAATTACGGTATAATCCCGGTTGGTAATACTTTGAACAAAATGCGCACCTAATCCAGGTATTCCAAATATTTTTTCAATGACAAAACTACCGGTAATTACATTTGCTGTTAATGGTCCCAGATAGGAGACAACCGGTAATAATGAGTTTCTTAATGCGTGTCGGTAGACAATAATTCTTTCACTAAATCCTTTTGATTTGGCGGTTTTTATATAATCATTACTAAATACTTCCAACATTGTAGACCTGGTTAAGCGGGCAATATAAGCAAGAGGCATAAATGCAAGTGCCACTGAAGGCAAAATTGTATGTTTAAAAGATTCCCAAGTGGCAACTGGTAACCATTCTAATTTAATGGCAAATATGTACTGTAATAACGCAGCCATTATAAAGGAAGGTACAGAAATACCAAATACAGCAATCGTGACAGATATATAATCGCCAAATTTATTTTGTTTCATAGCTGCATAAACACCTAATAAAATACCGAAGAAAACAGCAATAATCAATGCTTCAATCCCTAACTGAAGGGATATCGGGAACCCGCTAGCAATCAAGTCATTTACTGTTTGACCTTTATATTTAAAGGACGGACCAAAATCCCACTGCACAATTTTACCCAAATAATCAAAATACTGAACATACCATGGTTGATCGAGTCCATAATGTGCCATAAGATTAGCTTGTATTTCTGGAGGAAGCTGTTTTTCTGACGTGAACGGATTTCCCGGTGCAAGACGCATTAGAAAAAAGGTGGCTGAGACGATAACAAATAATGTGACGATCATAAAAACAATACGTCGGAGAAAATATCTTAGCATGATCAACACCTCCATATGAATGGGGGGTATATGGGCTAGCCCCATATACCCCCGCATGTTTTATTGATATTATTCTACATATGCCCATTTCAGTTGAACATCACCCAGGCCGGAAATGACAACATCATTTAAATTTTCTTTTTGAACCCATGCGTTGGTATAGAAATATATTGGAGCAACAGGCATTTCATCAATGAAAATTTGTTCTGCTTGTTTTAGCATGTCTAAACGAGCTTCCGGATCTTTTTCTTCCTGTGAATTAATTAGTAATTGCTTAAATTCCGGATTTTCCCAGCGAGTATCATTGTTTCCTCCATCTTTATCACGGAATAATTCTAAGAAGTTAATCGGGTCATTGAAGTCACCTAACCAACCCATACGTCCAACCATATAATCACCGTTATGAAGCTTTTCAATATAAACAGCCCATTCTTCATTTTCAAGGGTTGTTTCAATACCTAAGTTAGTTTTCCACATATCTTGAATGGCTTGTGCGATTTTTTGGTGCGCTTCATCTGTGTTATAGCTAATCGTGATGGTAGGTAGTTCAGAAACATCTTTATATCCAAGTTCTTCCAATCCCTTTTGCAGATATTCCTTTGCCGTTTCAATATCATTATCATTAAAAAACCCTTTTTCATTTTCAGGGAACATGCTTGGCGGAACTGCTGCCATAGCAGGGATTTGCCCGGCTTTCGTAATATTATCTACAATGGCCTGACGATTAATAGAATAAGCTAATGCCTTACGAATATTCACATTATTCAAGGGCTCAACTTCTGTGTTAAATTTATACCAATAAACACCAGCAATCGGTTGGATATTTAAAATACCTTCATCTTTCAATTTAGGAATCGCATCTGTTGGCAATGCCGAGAATGGACTACCAGCCCAGTCTAATTCTCCTTTTCTAAACATGGATAGTTCAGTGTTCACATCTTCAATCATAAGCATTTCAACTTTTTCTAATTTTACATTGTCTTTATCCCAATATTGCTCATTCTTTTCTAGAACAATTTTGTCTCGGTGTTCCCAACTGACCATTTTAAACGGTCCATTGGAGACATAGTCTTCCCCTGCATCTTTATACCAGTCCGGATTTTCTTGAGCAATTTTGCTGTTGACCGGGAAATAAGTATAAAAAGCCGTTAATTCCAGGAAGTATGGAGTTGGTTGTTCTAATGTTACTTCCAATGTTTTTTCATCAATTGCTTTCACTCCTACATCATCCAAACTAACACCGGATTCTGGATCATTGGCAGCGGTACCATTTTTGATGTAATAAAGTTGGTAAGCATATTGTGATTCATTTTTTGGATCTAAAGCCCATTTCCAAGCGTATTCAAAATCTTGTGCAGTAACAGGATCGCCATTGGACCATTTTGCATCACGCAATGTAAAGGTGTATACCAAACCATCGTCTGATACATCAACTTTTTCTGCAATGGCGTTCTCAGGTTTGCCATCTTTGCCAATTCTTGTTAAACCATCAAAAGTGTTTCTTAAAACTGAAGCCGAAGTAGTATCATTGGCTAAGCCTGGGTTTAAAGAGAACGGCTCTGTTTTAATATTTACCTTAAGCTCTTGTTTTGCTGCTTCTGCTTCTCCTTCACTTTTTTTAGAACTCTCTCCTCCAGTTTTATCACTTCCACCACCACATGCTGATAAAATCATCCCAAGAAGTAATAGTAAAACTAGTAAAAATGAACCACGTTTCTTCATTAAAATCCCCCTTTTATCAAATATTTTATAAAAATAGCAATATATTTTATTATAAGGTTAAACTTAAACATTATCAATATTTTATTTATTAAATCTTTTCGACATGGAAGCAAGCATAAAGGATTTCATTTGTAGCGCTCTTTTTAAATCAATAAAACTCCGTCGATTACCATCCGTATTTTTTCGATTTTATGATATAAGAAAGGAGCGAGTCGCGCCCTAATCGCGACGTACAAACTTTGGCCCCGCAATAAGATATCGGAAATTGAAAAATCTCTACTTTCCTATTCGCAAAAAAAAAAGCCGTGCTTTTTTGCTGTACGGCAATTAAAATTTTATTTTTCTGTTCTTGATTAACGATTTAATAGACTTCCTACATAACGGAGTAGTTCGTTTGCTGATGTTGAATTATAACCATACTCATCAATGAGTCTGGCAACCACCTCATTAATTTTCTTCAATTGTTGTTCATCTGGCGTCTTTGTTGATGTGGTAATTTTTACGACGTCTTTCAGGTCACTAAACAACTTCTTCTGGATTGCTTCACGAAGGCGACCATGAGAATTATAGTCAAATCGCTTTCCTTTTCGGGCATAAGCTGAAATGCGAATTAAAATTTCTTCTCGAAATGCTTTCTTTGCATTTTCCGATATACCGATTTGTTCCTCTATCGACCGCATGAGTTTTTCATCCGGATTAATTTCTTCGCCTGTTAACGGATCACGCAGCTTTGTTTTATTACAATATGCTTCAACATTATCAAGATAATTATCCATTAGTGTTTTCGCGGATTCCTCATATGAATAAACAAACGCTTTTTGCACTTCTTTTTTCGCCAATTCATCATATTCTTTACGGGCAAGTGATATAAAGTTTAAATATTTTTCTTTTGATTCAGGCGTAATCGATGGGTGCTGTTCTAGTCCTTCTTTCAAAGAACGTAAAACATCGAGTGCATTAATAGATTTTACTTCTTTACGAATAATTGTTGAGGAGATTCGGTTGATTACATATCTTGGGTCAATACCACTCATGCCTTCATCCGGATATTCCCTTTTCAGTTCTTCCACATCAATCGCACTGAAACCTTCAATATTTTGTCCGTCATAAAGCTGCAACTTTTTAATTAAATCGATATCCCCTCTTTTCGGTTCTTTTAAGCGGGTTAAAATGGTGAACATAGCGGCAATTTTTAATGTATGTGGGGCAATATGAACATCGGCAACATCACTTTCACGAATCATTTTCTCATATATTTTTTCTTCCTCGGATACTTTTAAATTATATGGGATTGGCATCACAATAATTCGAGAGTGGAGAGCTTCATTTTTCTTGTTGGAAATAAAAGACCGATACTCAGTTTCATTTGTATGAGCGACGATCAATTCATCCGCGCTAATTAACGCAAATCTTCCGGCTTTAAAATTTCCTTCTTGGGTTAAGGACAATAAGTGCCATAAAAACTTTTCATCACATTTTAGCATTTCTTGGAATTCCATCATCCCGCGATTAGCTTTGTTCAATTCTCCATCAAACCGATAAGCTCGCGGATCTGATTCCGAACCGTACTCGGCAATTGTCGAAAAATCGATACTACCAGTGAGATCGGCAATATCTTGGGATTTCGGGTCAGACGGGCTAAATGTACCAATACCAACACGGCGGTCCTCTGAGAAAAAGATTCGTTCCACTAACACATCCTCTATTCGCCCCCCGTATTCTTCTTCAAGTCTCATCATGTTAAGCGGTGACAAATTTCCTTCGATTCGAATCCCATACTCTTCATAAAAATCTTCACGTAAATGCGGTGGAATGAGATGAAGTGGATCTTCATGCATCGGACAGCCTTTAATTGCATAAACGGCACCTTCATCCGTTCTGGAATATTGTTCAAGTCCCCGTTTCAACATGGTTACTAACGTTGATTTTCCGCCACTGACAGGACCCATCAATAATAAAATTCGTTTTCTAACATCCAGACGTTTTGCCGCCGGATGAAAATATTCTTCAACCAACCTTTCCAGTGCCGTTTCCAACCCGTATAATTGCTGACTAAAAAATTTATATCTTTTTACACCGTCAACTTCTTCAACACCGGCATGTTTTATCATATTGTATACCCGAGAATGGGCAGATTGGGCAATCCAAGGTTTTTCTTTTACCAATTCTAAATACTCAGCAAAGGTACCTTCCCATCTCAGTTTTTCCTCCTCTTCACGATATTTGGCAACTTTATCTAATATACCCATATAGTACCTCCCTATATTTCTATATGATGACACCAAAAATAAAATTAACAGCTTTTGTAAAAATAGCTTGACTTCACATTGAACTATATTTACCTATAATTATATGAACATGCTATCAAAATGATGATAAAGAATATGAAAAGTTTCCTTTTTAACAAAAATTAGCGAACATTCTGTAGATAAAATTTACAGGTCGCATTATAATAAATATGAGTAATGAACGTTGGGGGGATGAAAAATGGGAACTGCCTTAATTCTTTGTGTTGCGGTAGCATTTTTAGCTGCTATTTTTACAGCGGGGTATGAAGATCGGCCTCGTACATATAAGAAATAATATGTTTTAAGAAAATTTAATTACATTTTTTATGCCAAATAATGATAAAAAAGAGCGTCTAAAGGAAAAGTCGAAAAAAATGAACTCTCCAAAGCGCTCTTTTTATGTTTTTCCGCAAATGTATTTGTCATTTTATTTGTAAAAAAACTACTTGCTACTTATTCAGATGATGTTTTTTTATGAAATCATGCATATACATACGATTTTTCCTTGCAAATGTTGCTGAAACTTGACCAGTCCAACTGTCATTCCGCTTTCCGTTTGTCCTTTTATCATAATAGTCTTGGATGGTCTTGTTATATTCATTCAGTTGAGTTATGTATACTTCCTCATTTTGTTGATACGTGTTTTCATGATAAATATGATTTAATGGCAAGCGTGGTTTTTGTTCATTTATTTTTTTGGGATAACCAACAACAAGGCCAAATAAAGGAATCACACGTTTTGGTGTTTGTAAGATTTCACAAACTTTCTCTAAATGGTTTCGCAACCCGCCGATATAACAAATCCCTAACCCTAATGATTCTGCAGCAAGTGCGGCATTTTGGGCTGCCAAGGCCGTATCAATTAAAGCTACCATAAATTTTTCCGTACTGGCAATGGATTCCTCCATATTTACGTTTTCCATGTTGCTGATGATATCGTAACGATGAAGGTCGGCGCAAAAAATGAACAAGTGACCGTTATCTGCAACATAATTTTGGTTACCAGCAACTTGTGCAAGTTGTTGTTTTTTGCTTTGATCAGTTACCCCAATGATGGAATAAGCTTGTACAAAACTCGATGTCGAAGCAGCCTGTGCACAGCGGACAATCGTTTCAATCTGCTCCCTTGTTAATTTTTTCTCCTGAAATTGTCTTACCGATCGATGATTTAAGATCGTTTTAATCGTTTCGTTCATGCCAATCATCCTTTCATATTAAAAAGTCAAAAGGGTTTCAGTTCCATTAAATAAAATGTTTTGAAGCATGCACCAGTACACAACCATTTTCGCCAATTTCATATCAATGTTATCTCAAAACAAATGATAGCAAAAAGGGTTCAAAATGAGTTGATCTAATTTTAAACCCTTACCGATTTTCACTCACTATATTTAATTTTTAAATGGGCAAAATTTTGCTGTTTCAAAGCCTCGTATACTAAAATCGCTGCTGTATTAGACAAATTTAATGAACGAACATTCGTTGTCATTGGAATCCGTAAACAGCGATCTTGATTCGCCTCTAACAAGTCTTTCGGCAAGCCTGAAGTTTCTCTACCAAACATAAAATAGTAGTCTTTTTCCGAATGACTGTAATCAAATTCTGAATATGCCTTATTCCCGTATGTTTCAATATAATAAAATTCCCCCTGATTTTTCTCAAAAAACTCATCCAACGAATCATAGTAATGAATTTTCACAAACGGCCAGTAATCAAGTCCAGCTCTCTTTAGCATTTTATCATCCGTTGAAAAACCTAGCGGTCGAATTAAATGAAGGTGCGAGTCTGTTGCTGCACAAGTTCTTGCAATATTACCTGTATTTGCTGGAATTTCTGGTTGATATAAAACAACATGGATTGCCACAATTTTCCACCCCAATTATCAATCATCATCTATTATTGTAAAAAATTTGTATTGGATATTCTTCGTATAGGCTGAAGAATCTTCATAAGACCAGTATCGCATTCGACTATTGGTTGTATGAGCATTCACTAAGGGCATCCCATACGCATCTTTTGCCGTAACGATCGTATTATGATTAAAGCGACCGTCTCCTTCAAAATCATAACATATAATATCCCCTAGTTGTAACTCCCCAGGGTCACTGACTTCTCTCGCACGCAAACCTACTTTGGAATTATCTAAATACCATCGAAATGAATGGGCTACTGACCAGCTATAACTCCAACTTTTTCCATTATACCACCAACCGCTTGAGCGGTTGGAAAAACCTCGCATCGGCGCTCCACCGGCATGTAAACATTGTGAAATATAATTCGTACAATCAACATCAAATCGATGATATTGTGGGTTATAGTCATTCCACCAGCGTTCGGCATATTGAACAGCTTTTCTCCGGTCATAATAGTATGAAATTCTTTCTAAAATTTCATGGCTCTCAATTATTATTTCAGGGATTTCGAATGTTGGCGTTTCAAATATTTCTTCATCCGTTAACAGTGTACCTTTATAAAAATGGGCTTTTCGTTTCTCAACTTCTTCCTCAATATAATATCGCTTTTCTTGTTTGATTAAATATTGAAAGTGGACGTTATAAAAGATATCGGTGTGATCTCCATCATTCATTTGATCAGTAATATGCCCGGTTGCCTTTGCTTTAACAATTTCACCATGGCGATTGGCCAAGCATTCTTTTTTCCGCTCGATTTTTGAACATTCCGTTTGCCGATCACTTACACATTGTTGCACCCGTTTTTCAAATAACCTTTTTAATTGATCAATCATGGCAACACACACTCCTTTAATTAAGTGTATGTTCTTCCTTCATATTGGTGTGTTCCCAAAATTGAGCATTTTCATTATTCGGCAAGTGCCATTTCAATTTCCCGCAAAACATCTTGATCCTTTTCTTGGATTTTTGCATTAATAAGTATTTTTTTCGCTTTGCTAGTTCCAATTTTACCTAATGCCCAAGCAGCCGTTCCCCTCATGACCGGTCGTGGATCGTTACGAATAACATCGTTTAACTCATCAATTGCTGTTTCATCTTTAAAATGACCGAGTGCAATAATCGCATTTCGCTGGATCGGTTTTTTCCCACGCCATGCACCGGAAACACGTCCATATTTTTCTTTAAATTCTTTATTGCTTATTTTTAGCAATGGTTTGAGCAATGGTTTTGCTACTTCCGGCTCCGGTTCAAATTCTTCGTGAAAGTGGAAATCCTTACCTTTGTTATAAGGACAAACGATTTGACATGTATCACAGCCATATAAACGATTCCCAATCACACTACGATATTCATCTGATAAAAAACCCTTCGTTTGCGTTAAATAGGAAATACAAATTTTTGCATTTATTTGCCCTGGTTGGACTAATGCCCCGGTCGGACAAGCCTCTATGCATTTATTGCATGTTCCGCACAAATCTTCTATCGGCGTATCCGGCTCAAAAGGAATATTGGTAATCATTTCACCCAAATAAACGAAAGATCCATACTCAGGTGTAATGATGGCACAATTTTTCCCACTCCAACCGATCCCTGCTCGTTCCGCAACAGCCCGATCGGATAATTCGCCGGTATCAACCATTGATTTGCAACGGGCATCAGGTATTTTATAGTAAATAAATTGTTCCAGTTTGCTTAAGCGATCACGTAATACGAGGTGATAATCTTCTCCCCATGAAGCACGGGCAAACAAACCTCGCCGTTCACCTTTCGTGCCGCGAACATGCTCTTTCATTTTTGTTGGATAGGCCAGAGCAATGGAAATAATCGATTGGGGATTGTCAAAAAGAAGGGCAGGATTCGTCCGCTTGTCAATATCTGACTCTTCAAACCCAGACTGATAATTCAATTCTTGCTGACGGATCAGTCTTGCTTTTAATGTTGTAAAAGGGTCTGCTGTGGCAAAACCGATTTTATCTATTCCTATTGATTTTGCGTATTCGATGATTTCTTTTTTTAAAGCTTGCGTTTCCAAAACTACCTTCCCCCCTTCAAAAAGAATCCCGTATCAAATCAATAACGATTTTCATCTATTTTATCATTGTTATATAGTGCACTTAAAGATAGCAAAAAACGCAATGCTTCGTTCTTTCCGAAACGAAACACTGCGTTAGTCATATGTATAGAGTGGGTGATGGGAATCGAAACCACAACACCTTCTAAATAAGAAAAAGCTATACAATAAGTAAGAACGAATAATAATATACCACCCTTTCCGTCATTTGTCTACACCATTTGTCAAAAAATGTATAAAAATCCACTGTCAATGAATCAGGAACATGATTTTTTCGACGCAATTACAAAAAATTGCCCTCACCGATTATCAGAAAGAAAGATCGATAAAAAGGACAAATAGTTAAAAATGCTCTATTCCTTTTTGCCTAATGTATATTGACTACGAAACACTTGCATTGCTTCATTTTCGTTCAATTGCTCAAGTTCTAGTGCTGTCAGCGTTCCGTTACCTCTTTTAACAACATAAACATTAACCTCTCGTTTTCCCCATTCATTATATACATCTTCTACAGTTTCAAAATATAAATCAATTTTATTTCCTCTGATTGCTCCGCCTTTATCTGCCACAACGCCAAACCCATATCCTGGAATAAACAAAATTGTACCAATTGGAAAAACATTCAAGTCAGCAGCAATCGTGGAATATAGGTCCCTTTTTACTTTTACACCAGAGTACGTAATCCCATAAGAAGGGTCATTAGGATTTTTCCCGGTCGACTCATATCCTGCTGTATATCCAGTCGCAATAACTGAATGACTTGGATATTCTGCTTCCCAATTAAATGCTTCCTCCAAACTTGGAACTTTTCCTTTAATTTCTTCGCTTGATGAAATTTTTGTTGCAACCGTTGTTGCAACCTTCAAAGATTTTAATTGTAAATTGATAGACTTGAAAGAATGTAACATTTTATTTGTATTTCTTTTTTTATCAGATGTAGTTTCATAATGATAATTATGGTCCGGTAATATTTCAGCCTTTACTCCGGATACCGTCTGGAAAGTGATTAGCAGTGCAATAGTAAACAAAATGATCATAATAATCCGTTTCGACCATGTTTTTATTTTTACCATATTTTTCACTCCTCTCGTGTCTATTTCTTTCCCAAAGAAGAAAAAAATATTCACAAAGAGGAGAAATTCCTATTCTACTTTTGTCAACAACCTACCACTTAACGACCTTACGATCTGTTTGAAGTGGGGCTTGCGTCTGTCAGAGTTTGACACCTCGTAGAAAGCAACTATGCTTATTCCTAACCAGTAATGCAAACCAGCGAGGCTCTCCTACCTTGGTGTGGTGGAACATAAGGACCTATTGAAGTAGGGATATCCTTGCCGATTTCAGATGAAAATATTAAAAATATACATTAATTGAAACACTTTGCAGACAACTAAAACATCCGATACCCTCTTTTTCGTAACGCTTTCATTGCAAACCCAGCTACAATTGTTCCTACTAGACCACTTAATAGTACAGTGATGTCAGCTGGAGCCAATGAACTTAAATTTGTCCCTAAGGTTTGAAAAGCTTCTTTAGGTTCATGCAAATAGGTGGCAAATGGAACTGTATCTACAATGAAAATAACAACAATCGGATATATGCAAGTCATAATCCAAGTCAATCTCAACAGCATATTTAATATAAAAGCAATACCGAAAAACAAAACGAAGAATAACAGGATTGAAATCATTAATTGTATGATTGAGATTGGCAAGGTTTCCCTCCCCCTTCTTCATATTTAATAGAAAACGATTGGCAAGATGATCATGGATTCACGCTGAAAGTGAAAAACCATTGACATAAACGTCGGTTCCGACATCTTCCTTTATTCTCTTTTACATTCCCCATTACTTAGTTTACTAAAGAGAAAATTATTCCGTCAATTAACAAACCTAGAAATGAGTAAACCTCCCGCACTGTTCTTTTTTTTAACCTTTTAAGGTTAATGTTTCTGTAATGCTTAAATTTATGATAAAATAACTGTGGATGTTAATTGGAGGGATACCTTTGAGAGAAAATACACAAGTTTACGATATAACGATAATCGGTGGCGGTCCGACTGGGTTATTTACCGCATTTTACGGCGGCATGCGAAAAGCAACTGTTAAAATAATAGAAAGTTTGCCGCAACTAGGTGGACAATTAACGGCGCTATATCCAGAAAAATTCATTTATGATGTAGCAGGTTTTCCGAAAATTCGCGCTCGAGAACTGGTAGATAATTTACAAGAACAAATCAAGTTGTTTGAACCTACTATCTGCCTTAATCAGTCCGTTGAAAAACTAGAAAAACAGGAAGACGGCATTATTAAGTTAACAACCGATCAAGAAACACATTATACAAAGTCGGTTATTATTACGGCAGGCAACGGCGCTTTCCAGCCACGAAAACTGGAATTAGAAAATGCCAGAGATTACGAAGGAAAAAACTTACATTATTTTATAAACGATATGAATTATTTTCAAAATAAAAAAGTTGTCATCTTCGGCGGCGGTGATTCCGCAGTAGACTGGGCACTTATGCTTGAGCCGATTGCCGAAAAAGTAACAATCGTCCATCGCCGAGATAAATTTCGAGCTCATGAACATACCGTTGAAAACATGCGTAATTCTACGGTTGACATAAAAACTCCTTTTATCCCGGTAGAGCTGATTGGTGACGGTGAAAAGATCAATCAAGTCAAAATCCAAGTAGTTAAACAGGAAGACATCGAAATTATTGATGTTGATGATGTAATTGTCAACTATGGATTTGTTTCATCTTTAGGTCCAATCAAGGAATGGGGCTTGAATATTGAAAAAAATTCGATCGTCGTCAATTCGAAAATGGAAACCAATATCGAGGGCGTCTATGCATGTGGTGATATTTGTACATATGACGGTAAAGTGAAATTAATTGCTACCGGATTTGGAGAAGCAACGATAGCTGTAAGCAATGCGAAAAAATTTATTGATCCAAGTGCAAGAATTCAACCGATGCATAGTACTTCCCTATTTGAACAATGAAAAAACCTCCTCTTCGATACATTTTCGAAGAGGAGGTTTTCTCATGTCCAACCGTTCTATCCGCTCCCGGCTGTCGTCAAGTTCCTAACAACCACCAGGTATTCCGGCATTTGTTGCGGTACGAAAAGAGGAGCCGCATCCGCAAGTGGCAATTGCATTCGGATTATCAATCGTAAAGCCGCCTCCAAGGAGAGACTGTTTATAATCTATTTTTGTTCCTTGTAAAATGGCAGCATCTGTTTTCTCAACAAGAACTTTTATGCCATGTTGTTCAAACTTAATATCCGTTTCTTTCACTGTATGATCCAAAGTCATCCCATAGGATAAACCACTGCAGCCACCGCCTTTGACAAACACACGTAAATACGCATTTTGTTCATCATTTTGTTCCATCATATCTTTTACTTGGTATGCGGCAGATTCCGATAAAAAAATAACATTTTCCATTTTCAAACCTCCTTCATGCATTAAGGATGTTTTTCCTTTTTTGATTGTACTTTTAGTATAAACATTCTTTCTGTAATTCACAACGAAATGGCTTTAATTTTTTCACAATGTTTTTTCGTATTCCAAGTCGGTTTCCTATCCAATTTGTTGTTAACCTGCTAAAATAGTAGATTTCGGTTGTATATTTCTTATCATTCAAATATAATTTTATTGAGTATGATTTTCAGAAATGAAAGGGGATTCACTTCTGAATTTATAATATTAGAAAAGTAAAATGAAACTGTCATCTGTAGTAGAGCCCAACAGACGGTTTGTTGAACCAATTTGGCACTAACGAGTACTAGTCTTCCTCCTTTTCATCTTTGATTTCCCTCAGGCCTTTAGAGGAAGATTTAGTGACTGTTTTTGCGGGATAACATGAAAAGAGGAGTAACAAGTATCAAACAAAGGGGAAAATACTATGAAAAAACTTGTCATTTTAGGCGGCGGTTATGGTGGAATACGGATTATGCAAAAACTTTTCCAAAGCGGGGTTCCAAACAACATTAAAATCGTGCTAGTGGATAAAACACCTTATCACTGTTTTAAAACCGAATTTTATGCCCTAGCAGCCGGGACAATACCGGATAACCACATTCGTGTTGCATTTCCGAATCACCCGCAACTGGAATTTATTAATGATGAAGTGTGTTATATCGATTTACAAAACAACCGAGTTGAACTGCAAAAACATGAAGCGATTATTTACGATGATCTCATTATTGGATTAGGCTGTGAAGATAAGTACCATAATATTCCAGGGGCCGATCAGTATACATACGGAATCCAATCCATTGAAGCAACTAGACAGACAAATAATGCGTTAAATAATTTGCCTAGAAATTCAAGAGTGGCAATTGTCGGTGCCGGATTAAGCGGGGTAGAAATTGCCAGTGAACTCCATGAATCAAGACCTGATTTAAAAATATTTTTATTTGATCGAGGAAAAATGGTTCTCTCGAAGTTTCCAGAGAAGTTGAGTAAATATGTCAATGATTGGTTTCAGGACCATGGAGTTACCATTGTCAATTATGCGAATATCACAAATGTAGAAGAAGGTATTCTATACAATCACGATGAACCAATGAATTTTGATTGTATCGTTTGGACAGCAGGCATTCACCCGAATAAAGTTGTTCGTGAACTTGATGTTGAAAATGATGCTTCCGGGAGAATCGTTTTGACGCCTTATCATAATATTCCAGGAAATGAACATGTTTATGTAGTCGGTGACTGTGCAAGCTTGCCGTTTGCACCGAGCGCACAACTTGCAGAAGCACAAGGCGAACAAATTGCTCAAGTATTATTAAAAAGATGGAATGGTGAAGATTTGCCAGATGAATTGCCGGAAATAAAATTGAAAGGAATTCTTGGTTCGTTAGGAAAAAAGCAAGGATTTGGCCTCGTTGCTGAACGTCCATTAACCGGACGTGTAGCAAGACTATTAAAATCCGGAGTTCTTTGGCTATACAAATTTCATAATGGTTAAAAAACTAGTGGACAATTCCCTCAATTTAGGGGAATTGTCCTAATTATTGGGCGTCCGAGCCTTTGGGCAACCAAAAGGCCGCAAGAGCACTTATACTTCATTCTTAAAATTTCCAACTACGTCGAATTTGCTTTTTTGCGGGAAATTTATCCATTCTTGACGTATAAATATAAATTATTTTACCCAAATAATCCTTTCGTAAAGTCTTGTTTACAAATATCCATATTTTCCCATTTCCGTATAAATCTTTTTTAAACTTGGATTTCCTTCTGCTACGATTTCCTTACCAATGACGACTACCGGATAAAACAAATCATCCTCAATTACCTTTTTAGCGAATTGCCGTTTTTCCTCGTCATCAGGCGGATTCATGATATCGACATAATCAATCACAAATGGTTGATTCGGATATTTTCTTGAAATTGCAGCCTGCAGCCATTCATACGTATCTTTTGATGATGGCAGATTAACACAACTTGCACAAATTTGTTCCGCACCATAAATGGTAATGACAACTGGTTTGAAATTTTCCATAGCTATCTCCTTTCTGCCTTTCATTTTACAATCATTTCAAACAATGACAATAAGTGCAATTTTTATCCACTAAAAGAAAAAACTTTCAGCAGGATGTACATGCTAACTAGTCAAAATATCTATGGTCTAAAGATAAACTCACGTGGAAACTACGAAAAATCCATTTATAGCTGATTTCGCTGTACTAGGAAACAAGAATCCAAAAATTAAACCTGGTTATCTTTACAAAACTAACAAATGGATTTTTCTCTTTATACTTATTATAATAGGATTTAGAAAGGAGTGCGATGGAATGCATGAATTAAAAGAACAGGTCCAAGAGGTTTTAGATAAACTGCGTCCGTTTCTTCTCCGTGATGGCGGGGATTGTGAACTTGTTGATGTGGAGGATGGCATTGTAAAATTACGGTTACTCGGCGCTTGTGGAACATGCCCAAGTTCGACTATTACATTGAAGGCAGGAATCGAACGGGCATTATTTGAAGAAGTTCCGGGTATTGTAGAAGTTGAACAGGTGTTTTAAATAGCATCGGGCAGGGGAACATTTCCTCCTGCCTTTTTTGCCACCATAATGTGTATAGATAATCTTTTGATCATTTGGGTAAAAAAACTTCTTCATTCACTACAGTAATCGGCTTTTCATTTTTCAAAATTAACTCGATATTTCGGCAACAAAGCTTCATCATTGCTGTTCGTGTTTCCATTGACGCACTGCCAATATGCGGGAGAGCAACTACATTTTTCATCTTTAAAAAAGGATGCTTTTGATCAATCGGTTCTATTTCAAATACATCTAGACCCGCTCCGGCTATTTCCCCTTCTCTAAGCGCCGACAGTAAATCTTCTTCCACAACTACCGCACCTCTTGCCACGTTGATAAAAAATGCCGTCTTTTTCATTTTTTTAAATACGTCTTTGTTGAACATCCCTCTTGTCTCTTCCGTCAACGGGGTTAAACAAACAACATAATCGGATTCTGTTACAAGATCAGTAAACGTGCGATAGTGAACCCCTAATGTTTTTTCAACATCCAATTTCCGATGACGATTATGGTATAAAACGTCCATATCAAAGCCTAATGCCCGTTTCGCTAAAGCTTCTCCAATCTTCCCCATACCAACGATTCCAATTGTTTTATGATGGATATCAGTGCCTGCCATAAATAACGGACTCCAACTTTTCCACTCACCCTCTTTTACCAATTCCACAGACTCAGCTAAACGTCTTCCCACCATGAGTAATAGAGAAAAAGCTAAATCAGCAGTTGTATCAGTTAAGACATCGGGTGTATGACAAATAGCAATTCCGTATTTAGTAGCAAGTTCAATATCAATATTGTCATAACCGACCGCTAAATTTGCAATAACTTTTAATTTTTCCCCTGCCTGAAAAATTTCTTCATCAATACGGTCAGATAACATCGTCAATAGTGCATCTGCCTTCTTAGTTTCCTGCAATAATATTTCCCGTGGAACCGGCTTTTCTTCTTTTTCCCACATGCCAACATCAGCAAATGTACAAAGACTGCTAATTATCTCTTCCGGCAGTTTTCTTGTTATGTATATATATGGTTTCGATGACATAACGAACCCTCCAAAGCTTCAATCTTTTCTACTATCATTATTATATCATAAAACTTAATGGAGCCGTATTTGCCATGATTGAATCTGATAACTTCTCAAGTTTGGGATGAAACTACCTACCGGTCAGTAAATTCAACTATGAAAATTTTCAACTACCCACTTGCTTTTGAACAAATATGATTACAACCAATCAATTTTTGGCAATTGAAATAAACGACGGGGAACGCCGGTCATATCATAAAAATGAGCCAAGAAATATTCATAATCACCAGATTGATCGAGAATCTTCTTTAGTTCACCCGTCATATTGTTATCAAAATTATCTAATAAATGAGCGTGATACATTTCAATACATTGAAAGTAATGAATTGGCAAAACTAAACGGGAATACAATAACCGCCAAGCAAAAGGAGATAAAGGCGTCTGCATTTCGTAATCCTGAATAAATTTTTGAATGGGCTCCTGGTACATTTGCGGTTTATTGAAATACGCATGACGAATCCATTCTGCAATATCCCGTACCGGATGATCGACAATCCAAGCAAAAGGATCTTTCAAAATGATCGGATCCGACCATGTATCCATGGTAAATCGTTCATGGCAAACGGTCGCAACATCCACATCGGTCGGTTGCTCATCAATCGTTGTATCCACAAGATATTGTATAGCATTTTCAGTAATACCGGCATAATAAGGAAAAGATTCAATAAAATATCTCTCAAAATCATTAATCGGCTGATTTATTACGTTCTGCTGCCATATTTTTTCTAGTCGATCAATACGAACTTCCCATAACTCTTTCCATTTACCAAGTCGATTTAGTACATCTTTTTCTGACCGGAAGTATTTCCCATGGTTATGAAAATAAGCCAATCGTCTTCCTGGAAATTGATATGGTTTGTTTCGCCATTGTTCTAACTTTAAAACAATATAATAATTTTCATCCAGCTTTTTGACAAATCTCCCGTCGGTTGCAGGGAAAAAGATTGGAACAAATTTTTCTCCATGTTGCCGAAGATAATTTGTCATTTCATAGCGAGCCTGTAATTCTTCTTGTTCCTGTTCATATACTTTTATCAAAATATAAATATGAAAATTATCATAATATGCATCGTATTGGCGAATTTTAAAAGATTTGCTCGGGAAAATACCAAATTCCTCCTGTAATAACTGAATCATGCGCTGTTCCCCTTTTTTAACATTTTTTTAAAATCATTGTTATAATTATTATTATGATGGCTTTACAAAATATATTTTCTTTTCCCTAACTATACATATCAGGTATTGTAGCAAATCAATAAATAAGGATTGGTGAATGATATGAAAGAACAATCAAATATGTTTCCACAAATTGGAGATATTGCAAAGAAAGCATTGGAAGATCGCGGCGTAACAATGAAAAGTATTGCAGAATTAGTCTATTTTCTGCAAAAGAGTTATCATCCCGAATTACAATTAGAAGACTGCATAGAAAACGTTGAATCTGTATTGAAAAAACGAGAAGTTCAAAATGCGGTTATTACCGGGATCCAATTAGATGTACTAGCAGAAAAAGGATTATTGGAAGAACCACTGTTGTCGATTGTTAAAACGGATGAGGGGCTTTATGGAGTTGACGAAATTTTGGCGTTTTCGATTGTGAACGTCTATGGTTCCATCGGTTTTACAAATTATGGTTATATCGACAAATTAAAACCGGGAATTTTGAAGTATTTGAATGATAAATCAACAGGGAAAGTTAATACGTTTTTAGATGATCTTGTTGGGGCGATTGCCGCTGCCGCGTCTAGTCGTCTTGCCCACAGAGCAGCGAATGTAGAGTAGCATAAAAAGGTATGTGGAAAACTGTTAAAAAATCCCTAAAAAAGGGATTTTTTAACACGTTGTTTTACCATCTCCAATCAAAACTTCCATTCATCAAGTGAATCAATTGAATAGGTTGGTTGTTCACGGTATTCCTTCAATTTCTCCTTACTCGTTACACCCGTATGAACGATTAATGTGTCAAGTCCAGTGCGAATCCCTGCGGCAATATCCGTATCGTAATTGTCACCTACCATCAGTGTTTCACTCTTATCAGAACCAATTACTTTTAAGGCTTGTTCAATAATAATTGGTTCCGGCTTTCCGATAAAAATTGGTTGAACTTGTGTTGAAGTGCTAATTAGAGCTGTCAACGAACCATTCCCAGGCATCAATCCGCGTTCTGTTGGCAAGGCAATATCACCGTTTGTCGAAATAAACTTGGCACCGTTTCGGATCGCAAGGCAAGCTACCGCTAATTTTTCATATGTAACTTTGCGATCAAGGCCAACAACGACAATATCGGCATTTTCACCAGCGAAACGAAATCCTTTTTCTTCCAATGCAGTTTGAAGTCCTTCTTCTCCAATATAATAAACCGTTGAATTTTTATTTATCTCTTCTATGTAATTAGCAGTTGCCATACTTGTCGTAAATACTTGCTCTTTTGTTGCAGGAATGTCAAAGGATCTCAATTTTTTGGCGACTTGATCCGGTGTTCTTGTTGAATTATTCGTTACAAATAAATATGAACTGTTTTGCTCCACTAATCGTTGAACAAATCTACCTGCCGCTTCAATTTTCTCTGATCCCCGATACATAGTTCCATCTAAGTCAATCAAATATCCTTGATACTTTTTCATTCGGTCTCCTTTCATTTTTTCAAATTTATGTTGGATAAAATAAAAATCGGTACGCTAACCGATTTACTAGAAATAAGATGTTGGCAGCCATATTAGGTTTATTCAGATTTTCTAATGGCCACTTTGCTAGCTTTCCCTTTTCACTCACTTTTAAAGGCAGATACAGGTCCTAGTTCTTTTGCTAAGTATTTTCTGACATGGGTTGGAAAATCTATAAATGCCTGCAAGTTTTTATTTACAAGCTGATACAGTTTTTCATGATCAATGGATGTAAAAAAGAGAACTAAACGTTTTCTAAATGGAATTAGTTTTTTCAGCTGTTCCCCATCTTTTTTGCTAATTACTTGCTCATCCATAAGGATATCAATAATATCTTCATAACTTCCCGGATCACGCATAATAAAACCATCGATAAGGCTGTTACCCACATCGATGACCGATTCTAACATCATTTGTGCCACCCGCTCCAGTGCCGCACTTTGCACTTGGTTTTCAATATGATCCAATTGTTTAAAAATCTTGATTTGTTCTTCCAAAAAAGTAAGGGTGTCTTCAATTTTTTCCCGATTGACAAAATACATCATAGGTCATCTCCTTTTGTAACAACAGCTCATTGGAGTTATCAGTTCTCTTTTATGCCACAATGGTAAATCTTTTTAAAACCTCGAATTACTTATCCACTTTTTTTAAAACAAAATAGGGACAACCAAAATTGCAATATTCATAAAGGTATTCCGATAATGTACTAATTTTCGTATCAAAGGTTGCTTTTTGATTTTGGTCATCAAAAAAACCTTTTAACCTTAGTTGACCATATCCCCAATCACCAACAATATAATCATAGCGATTAAGTATGTCACTATATCGTTCACGAAATGCCTGTTCATTAAACCCGCCTTTTCTCTCTTCCACTAATTCATAACAAAAATTGTGAATGCAAACCATATGTATATCACCCTTATCTTTGACAAAGCCTATAAAATGATTATACCCTATTTTTCCTGTTCAATCACTATTATCGCTTGCATAGAAAACATACAATATTTTTACCAAAATATATCAATCATGAATGTCCAGCAAGATGTAAAAATTAACATTATACCATTGGGAGGTGCATGTATTTGCGTATCTTTATACATACAATCATCATCTGCTTTCTCCTCACCTTATCACATCCAGAAAGTGTTTTTGCTGTCGATGCTGAAAAAGAAGAAATATATCAAAGGCGAATGGTGCTGTACAAAAAGATCGAGAGCGTCACTTTCATTCCATGGTATTATTTAGCTGCCATTGATCAGTATGAAAGAAATATTCGCTCAATCCGGAAAGATTTACCGAAACCAACCGGATTAACGGGGATTTATATTCCAGCTGAAAAGTGGAGTGGTCCAATCAATCCGGATCAAAAAGATATGAATCCACTAAGTATAAAAATTTTTGGTGGGATTGGTCAGGATGGTAATGGTGACGGCAAAGCAGAAAGAACAAATGATGAAGATGTGTTATATACCATGGCAAATTATTTGTTGAAATTTGGAACAGATGAAGACCATATTAAAATCGGCCTTTGGGAGTATTATAAACGAGATAAAACAGTGGGAATAATTGTTAACTATGCAAAAATGTATCATACATGGCAAACGTTAAATTTAGAGGAACATCACTTTCCCCTCCCCATTCAGGCAAACTTTACTTATCATGATACATGGGGAGATGCAAGGGGTTGGGGCGGACGACGTATTCATGAAGGAACAGATATTTTTGCTGGATATGGTGTTAATGTCTATTCAACTTGTTATGGTGTGGTTGAAATGAAAGGTTGGAATAAATATGGAGGCTGGCGACTGGGAATTCGTGATATAAACAATACGTACCATTATTTTGCCCATTTAAATGGATTTGCAAAAGATTTGAAGTTAGGCGATATGGTAAAACCCGGTCAATTAATCGGCAGTGTCGGAAGTTCCGGATATGGACCACCAGGTACAGCAGGGAAATTCCCCCCACATCTTCACTATGGAATGTATAAAGATAACGGAAAAACCGAATGGTCTTTTGATCCATTTCCACACTTAAAAAAATGGGAAAAAGAGACAAAAAACAAAAAATGATCATTTTCAAACTACAGTTATCAAAAGCTGTAGTTTTTTTATTAATGTAATATTTCCCATCCTAAAAAATATACCTACTTCAGATAAATATTTTTATTTTTAAAAAATAACTAGACGAAATGAAGATTATGTTTTAAAATATCTATATATTAATATAATTATATTTTTATTCACTCATTTCTGACAATTATCATTACTAGAGATAACTCCAAAAATCTAGTAGTCTATTTTTATTTGTCAGAATTGTCGATGAATTGATGGGGGAGGATTTGTATGAAGAGTAGTTTCAAGAAAGTTCTAGTTGCTTCAATATTGTTTGCCGGTGTGCTAGCCGGTTGTTCTGGAGGGAAAAATTCATCCGGTGGTAATTCCAGTGGTGGTAGTGATGACAAAGGAGATACGATTAAAATTGGCGCAAACCTTGAGTTATCAGGAGAAGTAGCTTCCTACGGTCAATCGATTTCTGAAGGCATGGAATTAGCGATTGAAGAAATCAATGATGGCGGTGGTGTAGACGGCAAAAAAATAGAAGTGGTTAAAGTGGATAATAAATCTGATAACGCTGAGGCTGCAAGTGCTGCTACCCGCTTAACAAGTCAAGAAAATGTATTGGCTATTATCGGTGCGGCAACCAGTGGAAACACGATTGCACAGGCACAAATTGCCAATGATACGCAAACTATTTTATTATCGCCATCTGGGACAGCACCAAACGTAACAGAAAATGAAGATGGATCGATTAATGAATATGTTTTCCGTACGTCTTACATTGATCCATTCCAAGGTACGGTAGCGGCAAATTTTGCTGCAAATGAATTAGGAGTAAAAACAGCTGCCATTTATAGTGATAGTGCCAGCGACTATGCAAAGGGTTTGGCTGCTGCATTTAAAGAAACATTTGAAGCTGCTGGCGGAAGCATCGTTGCCGAGGAATCTTATGTAGCCGGCGATACAGATTTCCGTTCCACTTTAACGCGGATTAAGTCTGCCAATCCTGAATTTGTATTTGTTCCGGGCTACTATGAAGAAGTCGGCTTAATTGTCAAACAAGCTCGCGAGTCTGGTGTGACTGTACCGTTAATGGGTGCTGATGGTTGGGATTCACCGACACTTATTGAGTTGGCTGGTAAAGATGCATTAAACAACACATTTATTACTAATCACTATTCATCCCAAGACCCGGATGACAAGATACAGGAATTCGTAACAAAATTTAAAGAAAAATATAATGATAAATCACCTGACGCATTTAATGCATTAGGTTATGATTCTATTTATCTGTTAGCCGATGCAATTAAACGTGCAGGAAGTTTAGATCATGAAGCCGTAAAAGATGCGTTAGCAGAAACAAAAGACATATCGCTTGTAACTGGTGTTATTACCATCGATGAAAAACATAACCCGATAAAATCTGCAACCATTTTGGAATATGTGGACGGAGAACAACATTTTAAAGCAAAAATTGATCCGGAATAATATCGGACTACTTTTTCACACACAGCAAAATGGGAGGTTCTTTCCTCCCTTTTTCAAATTAAGTTAAACATGCAATTAAATAGGGAGTGAACATAATGGAATGGATACAGCAGATTGTTAACGGCATTTCACTCGGTAGTATTTATGCATTAATTGCTCTCGGTTATACGATGGTATACGGAATTATAAAATTAATTAACTTTGCTCACGGCGATGTATTCATGATTGGTTCATTCGTCGGATTCTTTGCAATTACCGACTGGAACCTCGGTTTCTTTCCCGCCTTATTATTATCAATGACGGTTTGTTCAATCCTCGGCGTCATTATCGAACGGGTTGCTTATAAACGATTAAGAAACTCAACTAGAATTGCCGCCTTAATTACCGCAATTGGTGTTTCTTTGTTGATTGAATACATAGTCATTTACTTCCGCGGGGCCCAACCGGAAGCATACCCGAAAGAAATTTTGCCTTCTAAATCATTTGAACTGTTTGGAGCGAAAATTGATAGTCAATCACTTTATATATTATTAATAACAATAGTTCTAATGATTCTCCTTCAATTTATTGTTCATCGTACCAAAATCGGCAAAGCAATGCGAGCAGTGAGTCATGATCAAGATGCGGCCAGGCTAATGGGAATAAATGTAGATACAACCATTTCCGCAACGTTTGCAATCGGTTCTGCCTTGGCTGGTGCGGCAGGGGTCATATTTGGAATCTATTATATTAAAATTGATCCTTTAATGGGAATTATTCCGGGGTTAAAAGCTTTTATCGCCGCTGTATTAGGTGGGATTGGTATTATTCCCGGTGCCATGGTCGGTGGTTTCATCCTTGGAATTGTGGAAGTTATCGTCAGTGCCCTTGGTTTTTCTTCGTGGCGAGACGCCGCAGCTTTCATTATCCTAATCCTGATTCTCATTTTTAGACCGTCCGGCATCTTTGGAAAAAATACACGGGAGAAAGTGTAGGTGAAATGGATATGAAAAAGAGTAAAAGCTTTTTTCTCATGCTCGGGCTTGCGGTTGTGATATATGCAGTCGTTCAATTTTTATTATATAATGGAACATTAAATCCATTTTATGAAAATACATTGATTACTATATTAATTAATATAATGTTGGCAGTCAGTCTTCATCTAGTCATCGGGATTACCGGTCAGTTTTCCATTGGCCATGCGGGATTTTTGGCGGTGGGCGCATATATTTCCGCTATATTTACGACGAAATTACAAATGCCGTTTATTGTCGCCCTCATTGCAGCAGGTCTTGCGGCGGCAATAGCAGGACTGATTGTCGGTATCCCTAGCCTGCGTTTAAGAGGAGATTACTTGGCCATCGCCACATTAGGTTTTGCCGAAATCATTCGCATTGTCTTCTTAAACTGGGATTTTGTCGGTGGTGCCCGAGGAATGATGATTACCAGGATGACGGATTGGACCATTGCCTTTATTTGTACGATTCTCACCATACTTGTGATCGCTAATTTTACAAATTCCCGACATGGACGTGCCTGTATTTCCATCCGTGAAGATGAAATAGCCGCTGATGCAATGGGAATTAATACGACATACTATAAAGTCATTGCCTTTGTACTCGGTTCCTTTTTTGCTGGTGTTGCCGGTGGATTATATTCCCATAATTTTTATATTATCCAACCAGGAAACTTCGGATTTTTAAAATCCTTTGATATTTTAATCTTTGTTGTTCTAGGCGGGCTTGGTAGTATGTCCGGTGCTGTCATTTCGGCAATTTTACTAACCATTATCTCAACATTTTTACAAGAGTATTCAGAAACAAGGATGATTATTTACAGTCTTGTCTTAATTATTGTCATGTTATACCGACCTCAAGGATTAATGGGGACAAAAGAAATCACTCAACTTTTTCATAAGAAAAAGAGTTTCAAAGGGGGCAAACAATATGGTCACTTCGAAGGCTGAGCCTCTTCTCGATGTACAAAATCTCGGTATCCGTTTTGGCGGTTTGAAAGCTGTATCTAACTTCAATATGACCATTAACCACGGGGAATTGTTAGGCTTAATTGGTCCAAATGGGGCAGGAAAAACGACAATTTTCAATCTGTTAACAGGCGTCTATACTCCAACAGAAGGGCAAATTATTTTCCTTGGTGAAAAAATTAGCGGACTTCCACCTTTTAAAGTAACAAGGAAAGGAATCAGTCGTACCTTTCAAAATATTCGTTTGTTCAAGGAATTATCCGTTTTAGACAATGTAAAGATTGCCTATCATCCTTTGGCAACACATAATATTTTCAGTTCTATCTTGCGTCTTCCTTCCCATTTTACAAACGAAAGAGAAATGGAAGAAAAAGCAATTGAGTTTTTAAAAATTTTTGGACTTGATCATTTAAAAGATGAAAAAGCAAAAAATCTTCCTTACGGAGGGCAAAGACGATTGGAAATTGCCCGGGCACTGGCCGCTGATCCAAAGCTGTTATTATTGGATGAACCTGCAGCTGGAATGAACCCGCAGGAAACGAAAGAATTAATGGAACTCATTGCTTTTATCCGTGAAAAATTTAATTTAACGATTCTTCTCATTGAGCACGATATGAAACTAGTTATGGGAATTTGTGAAAGAATTCTTGTACTCGACCACGGTCAATTGATTGCCCACGGGTCACCTGAAGAAATTCGTAAACATCCAAAGGTTATTGAAGCATATTTAGGTGAAGAGGTTGGTGAAGAGCATGCTTAAAGTGGAAGGGATCGATGTTTTTTACGGAAATATTCAAGCGTTGAAAAATGTTTCGTTAACTGTTGATGAAAGAGAGATTGTTACCTTAATCGGTGCGAACGGGGCTGGAAAAACAACACTTTTAAAAACAATATCGGGATTATTGCGACCAACTGCCGGGACAATAAAATATTTAGGTGAATCCATCCGGGTAAAATCCGTTCAATCGATTGTAAAAGCCGGGATTTCCCATGTTCCCGAGGGACGAAGAGTTTTTGCCAATATGACTGTGGAAGAAAATCTTTATCTTGGTGCATATTTGCGTAAAGATAAAAAGAAAATAAAGGAAGATTTGGACAAGGTATTTACGTTATTTCCAATATTACATGAACGGCGAAACCAATTATCCGGAACTTTATCCGGCGGGGAACAGCAAATGCTAGCAATCGGCCGTGCGCTAATGGCAAAACCAAAATTACTATTGCTGGATGAACCGTCAATGGGCTTAGCCCCACTTTTAGTAAAACAAATCTTCAACATTATCCAGGAAATTAATAATGACGGAACGACGATTTTACTTGTTGAACAAAATGCACATATGGCCCTATCCATCGCTAACCGGGCATATGTCATCGAAACCGGTTCCGTTGTTTTATCTGGGGATGCAAAAGAAATGCAAAACAGCGAAAAAGTTAAAGATGCATACTTAGGAGGAATATAAATAGATGGCTAGGACCGAGAAAGTTTGTTCCTCGGTCCTTTAACGTCTACATTTCAAAATAGAGATGATAATGTAACGCACATTTCTCGTTAAATGGGTGATGACAGGATGGACAGGAAGACGAATCTAAATATTCCTGAATCGTTAATTCTGCTTTGCAATGCCCACAGAGAACTGCTTTTGTTTCGAACTCTTCTCTTTTCCATCTTTCACATGTATGATTGGTAAATTCTTTGTGACACTGGTAACACGGATAATAATGGTTGCAACATTTGAATTTGATGGCAATAATATCTTTTTCTGAATGATAGTGAGTACATCTCGTTTCTTCATCTACTAAAGCCCCGTACACTTCCATTTATGGACTCTCCTTTTTTCACTAATAAACGCTTTATAGGGGATTATGTAGTTTCCAATGAAAAACTACAGTAAACTTGCCAATGAATACGATTATTATATCAAATGAAGAAAATATGTGTAAACATTTTATGATATAAGTTAACATTATTAGTCGGTGGATTACTATTATATTCATTTACTACGTATTGTTTCATTAAAGAAAACTCGGGCGTCCGAGCCTTTAAGCGAGGGGAGAACCATAGTTCAGTGAAAAAACATTTTCGCTTGCGAGGGATTGCTACCGAAGTCTCTCTCGTTCACCGAAAAAATATAAAATTTTTTCGGCTGCGATGTATTCCCGCGAAGCTTTCCTTGTGCACTTATGCGTTAGGAAAGTAGAAATTGAAAAATTTCTACTTTCCTATTCACCTTTTTTTGAAAACGACAAGCTACTTTTATTTCTTTTTATCCTTCTCTTCAGGTAACATAATCGAAGGCGTTAATTGTCCGCCACCACTATTGTAAAACTGAGGGATATCCCCTTTCATTTCACCTGAAGCTAATAGGATATTTCGCTCAATCACTTTCATTTCCGATGTAAAAGGAACAAGCATTTGAATACCAACTTTAATATGGAGACGGATTTCAAACCAGGTACTATTTATTTGATGTTCTTTTGTCTTTGTCTCAATATTCGATTCAATATCACCAATGGCTTTAAATTCAACCGGAATATTTGGACCTATATTGGCTAATAAAATATGATCTGTAATTCTACCAAAAGGAATCTTAAATTTAATACCACCCGTGGCACTTGGTTCAACTTCTTTAATTTCCCCATTTGTTGCCATTGCCGGTGAAAATCCATCCAAATGCTCCATTGAATTAATATTTTTTAAAATTTTATTGGTGATTCGATTTGCCGTATCTTCTATTTTTCCCATATTAAAAGATGTTAATGTTGAATTACCGTATGGATCTACTTTAATAATGTCATTTAAATCGAGTCCATTATTAATTTCTTGCCTGATTGAGTTGTTTATAATATATGTAGCCAAATTGATTGATTGTGATTCAGCGTACGCCATAAGTATTGGCTTTAAGGTACTGTTGACTATCCATAATCCCAGTGATGTTGATAACAGAAAGAAGACAAATGACAGTAAAACAACATAGCGAAACGGGAGTGGTTTCGGTTTTAATGGTTTCATTGGTTTATTTACTTTATATGGCCTAAATGTTCGAACAAACAGAAAACGTCGTGGATATCGGCGAAATTTTACCAAAAATAAATCCCCCCTTAACAATTATACTTATGCTTGTAAAGAGGGATTTAACGCTTATTTTTAAAATATTTTACATTAATAGTAGTGCTTCTTTCCCAATCATTCCCTTTTTAATTCCCCTGCTCTCCGCTTCCTCTGTTACAGATTCCAGCGGCGCATTTAACAATTCATCAATCGTTTTCACACCAACTGCTCTAGCGGCAATGATTTTCCGATCCTTTAAACGATTATTAAGCAAATTGACATCTAAGGCACCACACATAATATAACCTTTCTCACTTGTAACAACCAGTAATGTTGTCTTTGGTAAAGATACGACAATTGCAACAAAAGTTCGATCTTCTATTGTTAAAGGTTTGATATCAATCATTTTATTCGCCCCTTTCCATATTAGATTATGAAAATGAGGACGATATGTGCAGCTATAACCAGTTAGCATTTTCTCTTTACCGGAAAATTAACACTGAGCTTCCACCTTAGTAGATCTCTTAAAAATTCTGGCAGGTAATATTTTTTTTCAGCACGGGTAATTTCAGGATAAAAGCGGGCAAATGTAAACATATCCAGTGTTGCAACCGTATAAATTCGCTCCAGCTGAAGATCTTCACCATGAATTTTGATTTTTATCTCTGATCCTTGTCCGCTGATTTCAATTTGGTCATAAATGATTTTCCCAAAAATACTTCCGCGAAAACCAAATCCCTTAATTTCTAGAGTTGTATATTTATCATCTACCGTTTGGACGATGACTTCTTTTAATTTAGCTCCGGTTAATCTTACTGTACACGGGTTAATCGGATGCGGGCAGATCCGAAGAATATCATAATCGGTCACGATCCCTGGCCCCAAATGATCTAACAGTACACCTGCATTTACAAATGAACAATCTGCCCCACACCATTCTGTTAAGGAACTACATAATAATTGGTTCAACTCGGTATGATGAAACCAGTCTGTTTCCATCCTTTCTGGTAAATAGGCAACTGGATTAGACAACAGTTCCTTCCCTTCTTCAATCAATCTTTGGTCAAAATTTTCGTCTTGATCTTCTTTATCCAAATTTTTTGAAGGAATTAGTTCAGCCGTTTTTTTGATAATTTTCTTTTCATGATTCAGCAATATTTCTACTTTACCTAAGTTTAAGCCAAATTTACCGGTACAACATAATAAACAATTGTTAACCCATTTCCCTTCAGGCAAAATATGATGGGTATGTGCACCTAAAATAACATCCGTTTGTGGAAATTCTTTAGCAATCCTTTCATCATCTGACAGACCTAAATGGGATAGTATGATTAAAACATCCACTTTTTCACGTACAATTGGAATCCATTTTTCCAACTCTGCAAATGGATTCGTTACCATCCAGTCCAGTGGTTCATAAAAGTTAGTAAAGTTAATTGTCACACCGATAACACCGATTTTCGTTTGCTGCAAGGTTTCATAAATTGTATATGGTTTCGCCCAAAACGGTCTGTTACCTTCATGATCGTACAAGTTGGCGACAATACAATCAAATTTTGCTTCATCATATAGGTGAAATAAATCTTGATGGGATAAGGTAATGCCTTCATTATTACCAATTGTAACAGCATCAAAACCAACTTCATTGAGCAGGTGAACATTTCCTTTTCCTAAAGTTGCTTCTGTAAATGGGTGAAAACGGTCGATGTAGTCACCAATATCAAATAAAAACATTGATTCATGCAACTCTTCATGGACTATTTTTTGTTTTAATAGATTTCGGCGGATTCTAGGCCAATATTGAAAATGACTGTGTAAGTCATTCGTATGATAAATTATAATCTTTTCATTCATCTTATGTCCCTCAATGTTTAGCATTTTTCGAGGCTAAAAGACCTTCCTTTTATTCCACCTTAACGGCGAGTTCAACTCTACTTAAGATTTTCGTGTATACAAAAAAATAGGGAGAGGGGTTAGCCACATACTCTGATTGGTTCAACAAACCATCAATAGAGCTGCGGAAAACTCCTGCTAATGGAAGTTTTACTTTACTTAAATTCTATCATTTTGGTATAGGAATATCCACCTTGTACAAGAGTTGCTCATTTGTAACACTCCTATTAGCCAAAAAAAGAGAAGAGAGACCCAATTTCCAATTGACTGTTTGCACTCCCTTCCTTATCGAAAACATATTCCAAAAAAATATTATTAGATTTAGATCTGTTGTAGTCTTTGTTACCTTTTTGCTGAAAACATATTCCTTAAAAAACCCTTGGCGAATGACGATTAAATAATCCTCACTTTTATCACACCATTTATTCGGTTAATATTTTCCGTTAATTCTTTCCGTACTTCGCTTGAAATATCATTATCAATATCAATCATAGTATAGGCGTACATTCCTTTACTACCATTAACCATATTTGCAATATTAATCGAGTGATTGGCAAGATAACTGGTAATTTGACCGACCATATTCGGTATGTTTTTATGGATTATCGAAAGTCTCTTATTCCCCACATATGGGATGCTGACGTTAGGAAAATTAACAGAATTATGAATATTACCGGTTTCTAAAAATTCCTTAATTTGTTTAGCAGCCATATAGGCACAGTTTTCTTCGGCCTCCGTTGTTGAAGCTCCTAAATGCGGAAGTGCGACAACATTTCTCATTTGTAAAATTCTTTCTGTCGGAAAATCGGTTATATATCCGGCAATCTTCCTTTCCTGTAGAGCGATATCCAAGTCGTCTTCATTTACTAACTCACCACGGGAAAAATTAAAAATATAAACATGATTTTGCATGATTTCAAAAGCATTTTGATTAAGCATACCTTTTGTTTCTGATGTCAATGGCACATGGATGGTAATGTAATCACATGATTGAAAAATTTCATCGACACTTTCCGCTCTCTTTATATTCCGCGATAATTGCCAAGCTGCATTAACTGAAATGAACGGGTCATAAACCATAACCTCCATGCCCAATGCATGTGCATCATTGGCAACAAGTACGCCAATTTTGCCAACACCAATCACACCAAGTTTCTTTCCAAAAATTTCCGTTCCAACAAACTGCTTTTTCCCGTTTTCAACAAGCTTTGGGATATGTTCTCCCTCTCCAATTAATGATTTTGTCCAATCAACTGCTTCCACTAGATGCCTGGATGTTGCTATTAAACACATAAGTAATAATTCTTTCACCGCATTGGCATTGGCTCCAGGCGTGTTAAAGACCACTACTCCTTCCTCTGTCAAACGATCTACAGGAATATTATTTACACCCGCACCTGCCCTAGCAATTGCCTTTACAGATTCGGGAATTACTTCTTCATGTAAGTTATAGCTACGTAATAAAATCGCATCTGGATAATCACTTGTATTTATTTCATAGTTATCTACAAAAACATCGAGACCTCTTTTAGCAATTGAATTATATGTGCGGATGGAATACATGCTTTCAACCCCTTAAATGTGTTTTCTTTCAAATTCGTTCATGAAATCGACTAGCGCCTTGACACCCTCAATGGGCATCGCATTGTAGATGCTTGCACGCATTCCCCCAACGGAACGGTGACCTTTTAGTTGATGTAATCCCGCTTGTTCAGCTTCTTTTACAAATAATTTATTCAATTCCTCGGAATCCGTCATAAACGGTATATTCAATAATGAACGATCTTCTTTTTTCACTTTAGAAAAAAATAATTTTGAATGATCTATCGCCTCATATAAAAGGTTGGCTTTTTCTATATTTCTTTTTTCTATGGCTGCGACTCCACCTTGTTCTTTTAACCATTCCATCACAAGCATTGATATATAAATTGCAAAAGTCGGTGGTGTATTATATAAGGAATTATTTTTCGCATATGTTTCATAGTTTAGCATAGTTGGAACATTCACTTTTGCATGTCCAATCAAGTCTTCACGAATGATGACAATGGTTAACCCTGATATACCTAAATTTTTCTGAGCACCGGCATAGATTAAACCAAATTTTGACACATCCCATTGTTCTGATAATATATTCGATGATGCATCTGCAACTAGAGGAACATAACCAGTATTTGGAAATTTTGTAAACCGTGTACCTTCAATTGTGTTATTTGTTGTAATATGCACATAATCAGTTTGTTCATTAATTTGTTGCAAATCTAGCTCGGGAATGTATGTGAAATTATGAACATCAGAGGATGCCAAAATTTTAGCTTCTCCAATCTTTTTTGCCTCAGTAAGAGCCTTTTTTGACCATGAACCTGTGTTCACATAATAGGCGTGTCCGCCATCCTTTAATAAATTTAGCGGAACCATGGAAAATTGTAATGATGCTCCCCCTTGAATAAACAGCACCCGGTATGTTTCTGGTATTTCCATTAATTCCCTAATAAGTTCTTCTGCCCGCTCAATAATTTTTTTAAAATCGGAAGAACGATGGCTCATTTCCATTACGGACATACCCTTCTCATGATAGGACAATAATTCTTCCTGAGCCTGTTCAAGAACTGATACTGGTAGTTGTGCAGGACCTGCTGAAAAATTGTAAACTCTTCCCACGTATAATTTCTCCTTTTCCCAAACAAAAGTAATAATTCGATAAAATATAGTATAACATAAAAATTGATAATACAATTATAAAACTAATAATTTATTTAATTACTATATTATCATTTTAATAAGGAAAAGGATATAGGAAATAGGGATTTTTTTGAATTTTCCTGTAGGCACTGGTGCATTGACGGGACCTCTGGTGAATGCTGGACACCTACTGGTTAAATTAAACTTCTTATATAGTTGATTTTTTCCTCTTTATTGTTAATTTAATGGGGGGTACTGTTGATTGCTGTTGAAACGATAAAAAAAGAGCGTCCGGCCAAGTAAAATCTTACTTAGACGAATGCTCTTTTCATTTACCAATTCAATTATCCGATACTGCCTTCCATTTCAAATTTGATCAATCGATTCATTTCAACGGCATATTCCATTGGTAGTTCTTTGGTAAATGGTTCAATAAAGCCCATGACAATCATTTCTGTCGCTTCTTCTTCAGAAATCCCTCTACTCATCAAGTAGAATAATTGTTCTTCAGACACTTTCGAGACTTTTGCCTCGTGTTCCAACGAGATGTTATCGTTTAAGATTTCGTTATATGGAATCGTATCAGATGTTGATTGATGATCCATAATAATTGTGTCACATTCAATATTGGCTTTGGCACCATCTGCTTTACGACCGAAGTGAACTTGACCACGATAGGTTACATTTCCGCCGAGTCTTGAAATGGATTTTGAAACAATTGTAGAAGAAGTGTTTGGTGCTAAATGATACATCTTTGCCCCAGCATCTTGGCGCTGGCCTTTACTTGCAAAAGCAATGGATAGTGTCATGCCTCGCGCACCTTCACCTTTTAATAAAACGGAAGGATACTTCATGGTCAACTTCGAACCGATATTGCCATCAATCCATTCCATTGTTGCCCGTTCTTCACAAACTGCCCGTTTTGTTACTAAATTATATACGTTATTTGCCCAGTTTTGAATCGTTGTATAACGGCAATAGGCGTCTTTTTTAATAATAATTTCCACAACGGCACTATGAAGGGAGTTTGTTGTATAAACAGGTGCAGTACATCCTTCCACGTAATGGACAGAAGCCCCTTCATCAACAATGATTAACGTACGTTCAAATTGACCCATGTTTTCCGAATTAATCCGGAAGTAGGCTTGTAGCGGTGTATCTACTTTCACACCCTTCGGAACATAAATAAATGAACCTCCCGACCAAACAGCAGAGTTTAAAGCTGCAAATTTGTTATCTGTATAAGGGACGACTGTTCCAAAATATTTACGGAAAATATCTTCGTTCTCTTTTAATGCTGAATCGGTATCTTTGAAGATAATTCCCATTTTCTCCAAATCTTCCTTCATATTATGGTACACAACTTCAGACTCATATTGAGCGGACACCCCGGCTAAATATTTTTGTTCTGCCTCAGGAATACCCAATTTATCAAAAGTCTGCTTGATTTCTTTAGGTACTTCATCCCAAGTACGACCTTGTTTTTCGGACGGTTTGACATAGTAAGTAATTTCATCAAAATTCAATTCGGATAAATCTCCACCCCATTGAGGCATCGGTCTTGCATAAAAATGTTCCAATGCTTTCAATCGGAACTCGAGCATCCATTCTGGCTCATTTTTCATTTTTGAAATCTCTTCAACGACTTTGCGTGTCAATCCTCGTTCTGTACGGAATACAGAAACATCTTTATCGTGGAATCCATATTTATAATCGCCAATTTCAGGCGCTTTTTTTGCCATTCTTCCTTCCTCCATTCGTCCGATAATTTCGTTGTGCTTCCAATTAAATTTTGACTGTTATTTATTAGTCGAAAGCAGTCCTTTTTCCATTGCTTTCCAGGCAAGTGTCGCACATTTAATTCGTGCCGGAAATTTGGAGACACCTTGTAATGCTTCGATATCACCTAAATCAAGCTGTTCATCCTCATAGTCCTTTCCTTGGACCATTAATGAAAAGATTCGGGATAATTTAAGGGCGGTATTGATATCTTTTCCTTTTATAAGCTGAGTCATCATTGAGGCAGAAGCCATGGAGATGGAACAACCTTCGCCTTCAAATTTTACATCTTTAATAATGCCGTCCTTTTCTTTCATTGTTAATCGGATACGATCGCCACATGTTGGATTATTCATGTCAATCGTAACATTTCCATCAGGTAAAACCCCTTTATTCTGAGGTTTCTTATAATGATCCATAATCACACGGCGGTATAACGCGTCTAATTGTTCAAAAGACATCGCTGAAAAACTCCTTTGCTTTGACGAGCCCTATTGCCAATCGATCCACATCTTCTTTTGTATTATATAAATAAAAGCTTGCTCGTGCAGTCGCCGTTACATTTAACCATTTCATTAATGGTTGAGCACAATGGTGTCCCGCCCGAACGGCAATTCCTTCTAAATCAACGGCTGTCGCAACATCATGAGGATGAACACCTTCAATGTTAAATGTTACGACACCGGCACGTTTACTTATTTCTTTTGGACCATAAATCGTTAACCCGTCGATTTCTGACAATTTATCAATCGCATATTCAACAAGCTGATGTTCGTGGTGTTGAATCTCATCCATTCCAATAGACTCTAAGTAATCAATGGCTGCCCCTAGACCAACCGCACCGGCAATGTTTGGGGTGCCACCTTCGAATTTCCATGGTAATTCCTTCCATGTAGAATCATATAATTCAACAAAATCGATCATTTCTCCACCGAATTCGACCGGTTCCATTTGTTCCAATAAATGTTCTTTTCCATATAATACACCGATTCCCGTCGGACCGCACATTTTATGCCCGGAAAAAGCGTAAAAATCACAATCCAAGTCTTGAACATCTACTTTTAAATGTGGCGTGCTTTGGGCACCATCCACAACAACAACTGCCCCTTTACTATGGGCAATTTCAACCATTTCCTTAATCGGGTTAATTGTACCCAAAACATTAGAGACATAAGTAATGGCGACGATTTTTGTCTTTTCCGAAATGGTATGACGAACCTCTTCTAAAGAAAGCGTGCCATCTTCTTGAAGTGGAAAATATTTTAACGTTGCACCAGTCTTTTTGGCAAGCTGCTGCCAAGGTATGAGATTGCTGTGATGTTCCATATTAGAAATCACAATCTCATCACCTTCTTTCACATTTACCTGTCCAAAACTTGTTGCCACAAAGTTGATAGATGTTGTTGTACCTCTCGTAAAGATGACTTCCTTCGTTGACTTCGCATTTATAAAATTTTTCACCTTTTCCCGTGCACCTTCGTAAGCATCAGTTGCTTTTGTTCCAAGTGTATGAACCCCTCTATGAACATTGGAATTATATTTACTATAATATTGATTTATTGTTTCAATAACTGATTGTGGCTTTTGAGAGGTAGCCGCACTGTCCAGATAGACAAGGGGATGATTATTTACATTTTGGTGCAAAATTGGAAAATCATTACGAATTCGTTCGATATCCATCATTTTACTTTCCTTTCAATAACTTCTGTTAACTGTTTTTTTACCCCTTCTACTGGTAATTGGTTGACAACAGGTGCCAGGAAACCATATATAATTAATCGTTCTGCTTCTGTTTTCGAAATACCTCGGCTCATTAAATAATAAAGTTGGGTCGGATCAACCCTACCGACAGAAGCGGCATGACCTGCCAAAACATCATCTTCATCAATTAACAGAATTGGATTTGCATCTCCACGTGCTTTATCACTTAGCATCAGGACACGTGTCTCTTGTTCGGCGTTTGATTTTGAAGCACCATGTTCAATTTTGCCAATTCCATTAAATACTGTAGTAGCACTATCTTTAACCACACCATGTTTTAAAATGAATCCTTCAGTACCTTTGCCATGATGGATGACTCTTGTTGTAAAATTTTGAATTTGTTTCCCACGACCAACAACAACTGTTTTTGTGTCGGCAAAGGAACCATCACCATGTAAATTTGTCGTATTGTCAGAAATCGTATGTCCATCATTCATTAATCCTAAAGCCCATTCGATCCGGGCATCCTGCTCTGCATAACCTCGTCGGTTGACATAAGTGGTGATTCCTTGTGCCAATGTATCAACTGCCCCAAATTTTATATTGGCATTATCCAGTGCAATCACTTCTGTAACGATATTGGCAATACCTTCCAACTCATCATTTAATGAAAAATAATTTTCTACATAGGTTACTGCACTATTTTTATCTGCGACAATTAATACATGATTAATCAATGGGGCATCCGCACGATCATGGACAAAAATTGTTTGGATTGGCTCATCAATTTGAACGTTTTGCGGAATATAAAGGAATGCTCCACCGTTTACTAAGGCTGTATGGAAAGCAGTTAACCGATTTTCGTCAACATTTACAGCATTTGTCATAAAATATTTTTGAACAAGATCACCATGTTCCTTAATTGCTGTTAATAGATCCGTAAAAATAACACCTTTTTGTTTTAAATCATCTGATAAGGAAACAAAACCGACCGTTTGATTATGTTGAACATAAAGATTTTTTACGCCACCTTCAACATTAATCAATCCTTTCACTTGTTCCGGAAGTTCGTCGACATTCGTATAGACAGAGCTTTCCTGAGTATGTTGTTGAAAATGAGTAAAGTTCCATTTATCAATTTTTGTCCGGTCCGGATTAGGCAACGGGAGTGCATCAAATTTTTCCAATGCAGCGAGACGTAAATTTTTAAACCAATCAGGCTCATTATTTTGTACAGAAAATGATTCAATCAGAGTTTGATCAAATGGATATTGTACTTGTGTAGTCATGTTTATCCTCCTAACTGTGGCAATTCTTTATTATCCGACTTCTATTTCGTCCTCGATACCTAGTTCTTTTTTAATCCAGTCATAACCGTCTGCTTCTAGGCGTTGAGCTAATTCAGGACCACCTGATTTAACAATTTTTCCTTGTATCATAACATGCACGAAGTCAGGAGTTATATAGTTTAACAAACGTTGATAGTGTGTAATAATTAAGCAACTAAAATCATTGCTGCGCATTGCATTAATTCCTTTTGCTACAACTTTTAACGCGTCAATATCAAGACCGGAGTCGATTTCATCCAGTATGGCAATACTTGGTTCAAGCATCATTAATTGAAGAATTTCGTTACGCTTTTTTTCCCCACCTGAAAACCCTTCATTTAAATAACGTTGAGCCATATTTACATCCATTTCTAAATATTCCATTGTTTTATCTAGTTTTTTTATAAATTTCATCAACGGAATTTCATTACCTTCTTCGCGTTTTGCATTAATCGCTGATCGTAAAAAGTCTGCATTTGTCACTCCGCTAATTTCACTTGGATATTGCATTGCTAAGAACATACCTGCTTTAGCTCGTTCATCGACTGCCATTTCCAAGACATCTTTTCCATTCAATGTAACAGTACCGCTTGTAATTTCATATTTTGGATGTCCCATAATGGCTGAAGCTAACGTTGATTTACCTGCGCCGTTAGGTCCCATAATCGCATGAAATTCACCAGGTTTTATTTCTAAATCAAGTCCTTTGATAATCTCTTTATCTTCAATTGCTACATGCAAATCGTTAATGACTAATGTTGATCCTGCCATTTTGCTAACCTCCATTTATAAAAGATGTTATTCTCAATTTATTATCATTCTAATTTTAAAGCAAATTCAAATTAGAATCAACTGATTGAGTACTTATTGTATATATAGATTTATTATATACCTTTTTACGGATAATGAGAATCACTTGAAATAAATGATAAGGGAGTTTTTTCTTTAGACGGGGAACTGACTAAGAAAAGCGCAAAGCGCCCTAATCGCGACGTACAAACGGCATCCCCGCAATGAGAACAGATTCGCTTCCTCGAATAAGCATCGCACGAAGAAAATGCGAATGCATTTTCGAGGAAAAGGAAACACGGCGAGGGACGAGCCGATGTTGCCAAATCGTGCGTGGAGGGGAGCTAGTTTCTCAGTCGCTGGCGCTTGGAGCTAGACACTAAACTCGTCCCAAGTTTTTTACTTGTATTTTTATACTTTCTTATCTTTTAAGAAAGGACCGGAAAACATTCCGACCCCCTCATTTTACACCTAATATTTTTAATTTACAAATGATGAACCAATGAGTGACAGCGTTACATTTATTATCTGTCCAAATTACTTGTACGTATCTATTCAGAAGGCGATGAATTTCCTGTATCCCACCTTAAATGGGAGGAGAACCCATACTTAGATTTTCGAGTTAACAGATAAGAGTGGTAGGAAATGAACAGCCCACATGCGTCTGATTGATTCAACTACTCGTCAATAGCGATAGAGATCTCCACTGATGGAAGTCTCACTTTATTCTCCGTCCACTGGAACGACGGAACCGCTCCATTCATCAAGTATAAATTGCTGAATTTCATCTGAGTGCAATACATCTACCAAAGCTTTAATTTCTTCTCTATTTTCATCACCTTTTCTTACTGCAATGACATTTACATAAGGAGACTCACTATCTTCAATCGCAATACTGTCTTTAACAGGATTTAATCCAGCATCAAGAGCATAGTTGGAATTGATAACGACCAAATCACCTTCACCGTTATTATAAATAGTCGGTAGCATATCCGGTGCATAGTCATATTCGAATTTCAAGTTTTTCGGGTTGCTGGTGATATCATCAAGGGTTGCTGTCGTTTTATCAATTCCATCTTTTAATGTAATTAATCCTTTTGCTTCAAACAATGTAAGGATACGACCGTGATCAGGAACATTGCTGCTCATAATAACAGTAGCACCATCTTCAACCTCATCCAATGATTTATATTTTTTGGAATAGATCCCAATTGGTTCTATATGAATTTCACCAGCATTGACAAAATCATAGTTGAACTCCTTATTTTGTGATTCTAGGTACGGAATATGTTGGAAATAGTTTGCATCCAAATCTTTATCTTTTAATGCAGGATTAATTAATTCATACTTACTGAATGTTTTAATTTTTAAATCAATCCCTTGTTTAGCTAAAATCGGTTTTGCTTTTTCCAAAATTACCGCATGTGGTTCATTCGTTGCGCCAATAACTAATGTTTTTGTATCCTTTCCACTGTCTTTGTCACTTTCACCGGCTGTTTTGTCATTACTCCCTCCGCAAGCCGCCAAAGTTAACACAAGAATTGCACTGAATAATAGCGTAAATAACTTTTTCATTTTTGTTTCCCCCTCATTCATCTTTTATCAATTTTTTTTGTTATTGTATCTCCAATAAATTGGATGATAAACACGATAATTAAGATTAATATTGTTGCAAATAAAGTTACATCATTTTGATTACGAGAAAATCCATCTAGATAAGCATAATCACCTAACCCACCAGCTCCGATTACACCGGCAATTGCCGTGTAACCGACTAAAGCAATCGCTGTAACGGTAATTCCAGAAATAATCGCAGGCATTGATTCCGGAAGCAATACTTTTAAAATAATGGTACTTGTCTTGGCTCCCATCGCTTTTGCAGCTTCAATGACTCCTTTGTCAATTTCCCTTAGGCCAATTTCAACCATTCTTGCATAAAATGGTGCGGATCCAATGATTAAGGCCGGTAATGCCGCTTTCATGCCAATCATGGTACCTACCAATACTCTCGTAAACGGGATAAGTAAAACAATCAAAATGACAAAAGGAATAGAACGAAAGATATTGACAACTGCTGAGATAATCCAATTAATAAATTTATTTTGCCATAAATTTCCTTCCGATGTTAAAAATAATAATAATCCTAAAATGATACCGATAATGAAAATCCAAACAAGAGAGAAACCCGTCATATATAAAGTTTCAACCGTCTTTTCCCAGGCTTTATCCCAATCAACATTCGAAAAGAGAGTTTCAATCATTTTGTACTACCTCCACCCCGACTTGATTTTGGTTTAGGAAGTCGATCGCTGCCTCGATATCACTCGAATTTCCTACAATATGGATAAATAAAGTTCCATATGCACCATTTCGTGTTTGTGAAACTTTTCCTTGTAAAATATTTACAGTAACCGGCCACTCCCTTATTAATCGTGAAATAATTGCTTGCTCGGCTACATCACCGATAAACGATAATTTTGCAATTTTCCCGTCTGGATATTTCTCTAATAAATGTTCGATTGTCTCTTTTGTTTCTTCCGGTTCTGTCACTTGACCGATAAAGCGTCTTGTAATTTCTTCTTTTGGTTGTCTGAATATATCAAGAACTGGTGCAATTTCAACTAATTTCCCACTATCCATGACAGCTACACGATGACAAATTTTTCGAATGACATGCATTTCATGGGTAATTAAAATAATCGTCAATCCCAATTTCCTGTTAATATCTACGAGCAAATCAAGAATTGCGTCTGTCGTTTGCGGGTCGAGGGCCGATGTTGCTTCATCACATAATAATACTTTCGGATTATTAGCGAGTGCCCGGGCAATGCCAACTCTTTGTTTTTGACCGCCACTTAGTTGGGATGGGTAATCATCTTCTCTACCCTCTAAGCCAACAAGTTTAATTAAATCCTCTACCCGTTTTTCCCTTAAATCCTTAGGAACACCTGCAATTTCCAGTGGAAATGATATATTTTTACGTACCGTTCTTGACCAAAGAAGATTGAAATGCTGGAAAATCATACCAATTTCTCGTCGGGCTAAGCGTAATTCTTTTCCACGAATATTTGTAATATCTTTACCTGCAATGGTAAGGGAACCCTCTGTTGGTGTTTCCAGACCATTGAACATACGGATCAATGTGCTTTTTCCAGCACCGCTATAACCAATGATTCCAAAGATTTCTCCCTCATCTATCGTGAAATTCACATGATCTACAGCTGTTAATGGCCCAGATTTGGTTGTAAAAACCTTCGTAATATTTTGTACACTGATCATTTCACACCCTCCTTCAGTCTAAACTTCTCCTATTATGTAGGAAATGATCAAAATGTAAAGAAGAATAATTTTATTTCTTACTGAAAAATAAAAGCCCTCCTACATTGATAAGTAGAAAGGCAAGCGAATATAATCGAATGTCCTTTCTCTTATCTCTCAAAGTCTTTAAACTTTGTGTGAATTGGCACCATTTCAATAAGAATTGACGGTTGCCGGGCTTCATCGGGCACATCCCTCCACCTCTCTTGATAAGAGTCAGACGTAGTATTCATTTCATTTAATATAAAATACATATTATCATTAAAAAATAGTTGAGTCAATAAAGATTTTTTTATAATACTAATAAAAAGTTTCTAACTAATTTCTTTTAATCAATTTAAAACGCGATACTTGGGACGTTCGGTGTTTTATAAATTCATGCTCTTCAATGATAGCCATCAATTAGATAAATTGATTTATAGAACCATACCCGTTCAAATCGGTTAACCATCAAATAGATTCCCCAAACCATTTCCGACTAACGATAACATTTCTTATGCATCTACCCGTTGGAGCCAGAAAAGAGATTCAAGCAAAAGCATGGTTCGGTAATTACATTCAATTTGAACTCGATGAAACTTTATTGCATCTTGCAGCCATATTTTTCCATCAAAGATCGATTGAATTATCTCTTCTTCTCCTGACAATTTACAATCGATTTCACCATGATATTTCTTTATTGATTCAACCTTGTCTTTTGAAAAAATAAGATAACAAGCGTCTTTTCGATCACGAATTAGAACAGTGACCGGTTCATTCGGAAGCAAAATTCGAATAACCGGTTGATGATTGATTCTCTTCAGAAAATTATCGACAGCCATCATACTGAGATACCTCCGAACAATATTGAGCCGAGCACCGTTTTGTAACAATATTACGTTCATAATCGAGCTCTATTTATATAATTCTCTATATATTAAAATATTCCTTTATATTTTACAAATAAGCATCGCACGAAGAAAAAGCAATTTGCTTTTTCGAGGACTCTGAATTATCTTCCTCGAATAAGCATCGCACGAAGAAAAATGCGTTTAGCATTTTTCGAGGAAGGTAGCTACTTAGGCAAACTACATGAGTAATCTTCCATGATTTACTTCATGAAGCTTTGCGACGAGCTGTACATCCACTTAACACGACTTAATCACTAATATTTTTATAAAAAAATAGCCGCCCTTTCAAAAGGTATTTTGTCAACTTCACATAAACCTTTTTAGGACAGCATTGAATTAGAGTTTTTTTAATTTTTCATATAAGTAAGGTACATCTTGAAAGGCATAAATTTTTTCTTTCACTTGATGTTCATTAAATATAACTAAGCAGGGCACACTTTCGATAAAAAATGTCTCAGCAATTTCAGGTAAATAATTAATATCAGCCTTTCCAAGCGGTAAGTCTGGCAATAATTTTGCGGTCACTTCCAACATTTTTCCTGCTATTTGACATGTACCACATAAAGGTGTGTATAAGTAAAAGGCACCTTTCTTTCCGCTTTTTAAATATTGGTAAAAAGTATCACCGGTCCATTGTTCCATTAGATTCAACCTTCTTTTTATATGACTTAAGATTACAGTAAATATTTTGAATGTACTTGAATATTTGCTTGCAAAAGAGCAGTCGCAACATGATTGTCAGGAGCTGAAGCAACTTCCCGATAAGCACGATCAATGTATATATGTTTTGCTTCTGGAAATTCACGTTTGAATTGTTTTCTTAATTTGTCACCTGAGTCATCACTATCAAAAAGAACAAATACTTCTTTATCATATAACATATCAATTAGTTCATCTAATTTGCTAAGCCCAATCGTTCCATTTGTACAGATGATTTCTACAGATTCATTTATTACCTCTTGTACTTTTTTCTTATCCGATTTTCCCTCTACTATAATAACTTTCTCAACAGCTTGCTCCATTTTCGATCACCTATCCAACATGATACAAAGAAATAATAAGATAGACTACTGATATGTTCCTTTTTATATAACTATGCAATTTTACAAAATTATTGAAGGAATGGAGAGAGAATCCATTAAATTCTATCCCTATTTTTCTCCATCCATTTTTTTAAAAGCGTTTCATAAAAAACAAACATGATTCTAGCTCTGCCAACCGTGGATGAAAAACTTCCTTTCACAGAAAGGTAACGAATCAGATTATACATTAAATTCCAGTTTACCCTAGAAAAAATCAGAAAAGGACATCCAAACGCAGATGCCCTCCGAAATATGTATACCCTTTATTCAGCTTCATTAATCATTTGATCGTATTCATCGGCGGTCATTAATGTTTCTAATTCAGAAAGATCATCCGGCTTAATGATTACCATCCAGGCTTGGTCATATGGAAATTCGTTGACTAATTCCGGACTATCGGTTAATTGTTCATTAACTTCAATAATGGTTCCACTAATTGGTGCATACAATTCAGAAACCGTCTTTACCGATTCCACACTACCAAACGGCTCGTTCACCTGTAATTTTTTCCCAACTTCAGGAAGTTCCACGAAAACAATATCACCAAGTTCTGATTGTGCAAAATCACTAATACCGACTCGGACATTATCCCCTTCTACTTTAATCCACTCATGCTCCTTGGAAAAACGAAAATCTTTTGGTGTTTCCATGTTAATCCCTCCAATAATGTTGTATAGAACAAATTTATCATACAAAAGCAATTGTTAAAAGTACAACCAAGCGACTATTTATTTAACTGTTCTTTTTCGAATTTATTCGTCATGCACACATAAATTCGCATGAAGAATAATAAACAACTATTTATCTAACCATTCTTTTTCGAACTCTTCTTCTTTAAAACCGACAGTCACTTTCTCACCATTTGTTACAATCGGCCTTTTTAACAACATGCCATCAGAAGCTAAAAGATCAAGGAGTTCCCCTTCAGTTAAAGTCTTCATTTTATCTTTTAAGCCTAATTCTCGATATTTTTGACCACTCGTATTAAAAAATCTTTTCAATTCCAAACCACTTTTTTTATATAATTGTTCAATTTCTTCACGATTGGGGGAATCTTCAACAATATGGACAGCTTTATAGGAAACTCCGTGTGCATCTAACCAGTTTTTAGCTTTGCGACATGTCCCGCACTTCGGATACCAATAAAATATTATTGACATTTTAACACCACCTTATCATTTACAAACTTTCCTTTTTCCATTATAACATGTAGCGGTAGTTTGAATAGAATCAAACGTTACAGATTTGCAGTCCTTTTCCTGGCTACGAAAAACTGTTTACGGAGTTTTTCCAATATGTAGACGAGCAAGAAGGCAAAAAACAGTTCATGCGAGTGGATCCTGTCAGTTAAAACTTGCAAAAGTAGTTACAAATCTTAACCACTGAATCCGTCCAACCATGAACTGTTTTATATTTAAGAGAATGGATTTTGAAAATGATAATTGTTTAAAAGCACATTATACAATATATTTTTCTGCTTCAATTAATTTATCTGCTGCTTCCCGTTTTTTCGGAATCACATTAATTGGTGTGTAGCGAGTTAATTTGCGTAATGAAGATAACAACATCCGCTGAGTGTCACCACTGGATACAGCAATTAATGTTTCTTTTGCATCCGCTTCGATACGGTTAAAGGCAGCTTGGGCAAAAATTTCTGTATAAAGTAGTTTTTGTTTGCTCTTTTCTATACCATCGCGGGTAATTGCTTTTTCCGTACGTAATACCGCAGATTCCATCGCATAGGTGTAGGAAACGATATCAGCAATATTTACAAGAATTTCCTGCTCCTCTTCCAGTTTTTCCCCAAATTTTTGAACTGCAAGGCCGGCTGCCATTAAAGCGATTTTCTTTGCATTGCGTACTAAATATTTTTGCAATGCTAATGGTTCATCACCCGGTTCTTCCGGCATTAGCATCATGATCTCTTCTTGTAAGCTTTGTGCTTTTTCAAATAAAGGCAGTTCACCTTTCATTGCTTTTTTCACATAGGTGCCGGGTACGAGTAAACGGTTAATTTCGTTAGTTCCTTCAAAAATACGATTGATACGAGAATCCCTATAGGCACGTTCGATTTCATATTCTTGCATGAATCCATAACCACCATGGATTTGTACCCCTTCGTCAACAACATGGTCCATTACTTCTGTGGAGAAGAATTTATTTAAGGAGCACTCAATGGCATATTCCGCGATGGAAGCAGCAATGACCTTTCCGTCTTTTGCCTCTTCTTCGCCTAAGCTACCCATTCTTTCATCAAATAGACCGACTGTGCGGTAAACTGAACTTTCTGCAGCATAAATTTCAGAAGCTAATGTCGCTAACTTTTCTTTAGTTAAATTAAAGCTAGCAATCGTACGGTTAAATTGCTTCCGTTCATTGGCATATCTTACGGTTAGTTCAAATGCAGATTTGGAACCGCCAACTGCCCCAACACCTAATTTATAACGGCCAATATTTAAAATATTAAAGGCAATCACGTGACCGCGGCCAACTTCACCCAAAACATTTTCAACAGGGACGGGAACATCTTCTAAAATTAATGTGCGAGTGGAAGAACTCTTAATTCCCATTTTCTTTTCTTCTGCACCGGTAGATACACCAGGAAATTTACGTTCAACAATAAAAGCAGTGAATTTTTCACCATCGACTTTGGCATAAACAACAAAAACATCCGCAAATCCAGCATTGGTAATCCATTGTTTTTCCCCGTTTAAAATATAGTGGGTGCCTGTTTCATTTAATTTGGCCGTTGTTTTTGCACCTAATGCGTCAGATCCAGATCCGGGTTCTGTTAATGCATAAGCAGCAAGAAGTTCCCCAGTTGCAAGTTTCGGTAAATATTTTTGTTTTTGTTCTTCATTACCAAATAGAACAATCGGTAATGAGCCGATCCCAACATGGGCTCCGTGTGAAATCGAGAAGCCACCGGCCCGAGACATTTTTTCGGCAATCAAAGCAGAAGTAATTTTATCTAAACCAAGACCACCGTATTCCTCCGGTACATCTGTCCCGAGTAACCCAAGTTCACCGGCATGTTTTAACAGTTTTACAGAGTATTCGAACTCATGATTTTCCAATTTATCTACGACAGGCATAACTTCGTTTGCAACATAGTCTTCTGTTGTTTTTGCAATCATTAAATGTTCTTCAGTAAAATCTTCCGGTGTAAATACTTGATCCGGAACGATTTCTTCAATTATAAAACTACCACCTTTTACAATTTCATCAACAGATTTTGCCATAAAAATTTCCTCCCCCAAAATTATATTTAGTAGAAAAGAATATGAGAGGCGTAACTTTCATATTCGTATTGTTTCCAATTTCCTTACAGCAGCTCAAATACACCAGCGGCACCCATTCCGCCTCCGATACACATGGTGACGATACCAAATTGAACATCTTTTCTTCGCATTTCATGGATAAGAGAAAGTGTTAATTTTGCACCGGTGCAACCAAGTGGATGACCTAAAGCGATTGCTCCGCCATTTACATTGACAATCTCCTCATCTAGTCCTAATTCCCGAATGACTTGAATCGATTGAGAAGCAAAGGCTTCATTTAACTCAATTAATCCGATATCAGACAATGCCAGACCTGCAAGTTTCAGTGCTTTTGGAACTGCGACAACAGGACCAATTCCCATAATCTCCGGCGGCACACCCCCTACTGCAAAAGAACGAAATTTGGCAAGCGGCTTTAAACCTTCTGCCTCCGCTTTTTCCCGATCCATTAAGAGAACAGCTGCCGCACCATCACTTGTTTGTGAAGCATTACCGGCTGTAACCGTACCTTTGACATTGAAAACAGGACGTAATTTTGCCAAAACTTCGAGGGTGGTATCCGGTCTAACACCTTCATCAGTCGTAAATTGAGTAGTTTTTTCAACTATTTTATTGTTTTCATCGACAGAGCGGAATGTGACATCAACAGGAACAATTTCCTCATTGAATTTTCCTTCTGCTATCGCTTTTGCCGCTCTTTGATGACTCCTTACAGCAAAAGCATCTTGTTCTTCACGGGAAATTCCGTATTTTGCCGCGACTTGTTCTGCCGTATGACCCATACCCATATAATATTCCGGTGCCGTTTCAGCCAATTTCGCATTTGGGCGAACGACATGCCCCCTCATTGGCACCATGCTCATGGATTCAGTACCACCAGCTAAGACAGCTTCTGCTCCACCAAGCATGATTTTTTCTGCTCCATAAGCAATTGCTTGCAATCCCGATGAGCAATACCGATTAATTGTAATTGCTGGTACCGTATATGGCAGGCCTGCCAATGCACCAATATTTCTTGCCATATTTAATCCTTGTTCAGCTTCCGGCATTGCACAGCCGATAATTAAGTCATCAATCGGGCCTTCATAATGATTTGCTCTTTTTAATGTTTCTTTTACCACCAGTGCACCCAAATCATCCGGTCGCGTATGACGAAGTGTTCCTTTTTTTGCCCTTCCCACAGGTGTCCGCGCACCGGCAACAATAACTGCTTCTCTCACATCGTTTCCCCCTTTGTACTCAAATAAAAAAGTATAATCATAGGACAAAAGTTTTGACAAGTTTCCCTACATACTTTAGCCAAGAGAGCTTTGACCGTGATCCTTGTCCTCTACAATTCTATTCATTTAATTCCGTAACGGTTTTCCTTTTGCCAACATATGTTGCATCCGCATTTGCGTTTTCGGTTCTGCTATTAAACTTAAAAATGCTTCTCTTTCCAAATCAAGAATATATTCTTCATCTACTTCTGTTCCGAACGGCAATTTACCACCAGCCAATACATATGCAAGTTTTTTGGCTATTTTTAAATCATGATCGGAAATATAACCGGACAAATGCATTCCTTCTGCACCTATGAGCATTGTTGCATAGCCAGTTTCCCCGACGACAGGCACTTTTTTTCGGATCGGAGGATGATAACCGCTTTCATAAAGATCAATAACAACTTGTTTAGCATCATAAATGACATGATCTGGATTTTTGCTAATTCCGTCAAGATTATTTAAGAAACCAAATTCTTTTGCCTCTTCAGCTGAGGTGGATACTTTTGCAGTTGCAACTGTTTCAAATACTTTGTTTGCAACTTCTTGTAAATCGAATTTGACTCCTTTAGGCATGCTGTTTAAATGTTTGATATATAATTCTTTTGTTCCGCCACCGCCCGGGATTAATCCAACCCCGACTTCCACAAGACCGATATAGCTTTCAGGTGAAGCTTGAATTCGTGCGGCCGGTAAACAAACTTCTGCACCGCCTCCAAGAGCCATTTGATGTGGTGCAGCCACAACTGGTTTTTTACTATATTTAATTTTCAACATAGCTTGTTGGAATTGACGGACAACAAAATCCAATTCAAAGAAATTATCATCTTGTGCTTCCATTAACATCATCGCAATATTGGCACCAACACAGAAGTTTTTCCCTAGGTTCGCGATGACAAGACCTTTATAGTTTTTCTCCACTTCTTCAATTGATTTGTTAATCATTTGAATGATATCAAGTCCAATAGCGTTATTTGGTGAGTGGAATTCAAGCAATGCTACACCGTCACCGATATCGATTAGGCTGGCTCCGGAGTTTTTCAAAATTACGCCTTTTTGCTTTTTCAAAAATTTTAGATTGATAGATTTCTCATTTTGTTTAACCGGTTTATATTCTCCGCGGTCATAATACAGGATGGTACCATTATCTTCTTTATAAAAAGACGTTGCACCGTTTGCGATCATTTCTTTAATCCAGCTTGGAACAGTCAACCCTTCACTTTCCATACGCTGAACTGACTTTTCAATACCAATAGCGTCCCAAGATTCAAACGGACCTTGTTCCCAACCGAAACCCCATTTCATTGCATTATCAACAGCAACGATATTATCGGCAATTTCATAGAGTAATTCTGCCGAGTAAATCAATGTTTTGGCGAAGACACTCCATAATAGTTTTCCAGCACGGTCATCTGCGTAAATCAATGTTTGGAGTTTTGCTCTCGTACCCTTTTGTTGCTTTGCCAGTTCCGTTGAAGGTGCTTTCAATTTTTTTACTGGTTCATACTCTAAAGTGTTTGGATTTAGCTCAAGAATTTCCTTCCCTTTTTTTAAGAAAAATCCTTGACCTGTTTTCGCACCCAACCATTTTCTTTCTAACATCTTTTCAAGTAGCGATGGAACAGTAAATATTTCTTTTTCTTCTCCTTCTACTTGATTCTTCACATTGTTGGCAACGTGAACAAATGTATCCAATCCGACAACATCGAGGGTACGGAATGTGGCGCTTTTTGGTCTACCAATCATCGGTCCGGTAATGGAGTCGACTTCTCCGATGGAATAGCCATTGTTTAACACTTCCTGTAAGGTAATTAATAACCCGTATGTTCCAATGCGGTTAGCAATAAAGTTCGGTGTATCTTTGGCAATGACTACTCCTTTGCCAAGTACATCTTCACTGAATTTTTCCATAAAGTGAACAACTTCTGGAGCGGTATCCTTTGTCGGAATGACTTCCAATAGTTTTAAATAGCGTGGCGGATTGAAAAAGTGCGTGCCGAGAAAATGTTTTTTAAAATCTTCTGAACGCCCTTCCGCCATGGCGTTGACGGAAATTCCTGATGTGTTTGAACTTACAATCGTTCCCAGTTTCCGATATTGGTCAACTTTTTCAAAAACGGATTTCTTAATATCTAATCTTTCGACAACAACTTCAATAATCCAATCCACTTCACTAAGTCGTTCTAAGTCATCTTCTAAGTTTCCTACTTCAATCAGGGATAGATTATCCTTTGTAGTCAACGGTGCAGGCTTTTGTTTAAGTAATTTTTGTTTACCTGCTTCAACAATGCGATTACGGACAACTTTATCGTTTAATGTCAGTCCTTTTGCAACTTCTTCCTTTGTTAATTCATTCGGTACAATATCGAGCAATAATGTTGGGATCCCCACATTCACCAAATGAGCTGCGATGCCGGAACCCATAACACCGGAACCTATTACGGCGGCTTTTCTAATTTGTTTAACCAAAACTTCTTTCCCCCTTTATCCAATCTTGAATGAACACTCATTCATTTTATTCGAAAAAAATTTTTAAAATAATCTTCCATCCATGTTTTTAATATACAAAATTTTTCTCAACATTGCAATATATAATACTCTAGAATCACGAAATTTTATATAAATTTATATAAGTGAAATAAATTTTTAATTGGCAGAAGCAACAATTTATTGGATCGGTCAAAGTATGTGTGCTTCCTCCTCTTGCACCTGTCCCCCCTCGGCAATTTATATTTCATGGAAGGTTTTCTCCCAATATTAGAACGAAGATAAATAATTTCCCGGTTAAAATATACAAATATTTACACATAGATCAAGGAAACGGTGGAAAGATATGAGTAGTAAAAAATAAAGGAGGCCAATATATGGAACAGCAACAAACACAACAAAATCAAAGCGGACAATTAATGCAAGAGCCACCTAAAGTCGTAACCGTAAAAGATTCTTTATATTTAACCGACATGTTGTCTTGGAATTTGATCGCTATGAAAAAAGCTCACTTTTTTGCAAATCAATGTCAAGATCCGGAAATTAAAGCGGCTCTTCATAATGCCGGGAAAATGCATCAAAAGCATTATCAAATGATCTTAACCCACCTAAATACCACCGGTAGTCAACAAACCGGTTTCAGTGGCAGTCATTAAACATATTAAATCAAGGGAGGTTACATAAATGAACCAACAAAATAAAATTCAAAATCCTGCAGTCCAAATACAAAAATCTCCGGACATGAATGACCGGGATTTTATTAATGATATGCTGGCAACGGAGAAATATATGACTTGGGCCTACAGTACTGCGTTGAACGAAACAAGTTATTCCGATTTATATCAAGATGTTTTGGACATTTTTACTGAAACACAAAATTGTCAACGTAAACTGTTTGAGATTATGTTCAAAAAGGGCTGGTACGGTTTTGAGTCAGCTGATCGACAAAAATTGCAACAATCTTACCAACAATTTCAAGGCTATAGCAACCAGTTTCCTTACAACAACCAACAAATTCAATAAATTTGCTATTAGGAGAAATTGTCCATTAAAAATGGTTCGGGGCCACTGAAAAACTACTTGAAATAAGTTCACGAACACAATATATAGGATGGTAAATCACAAAATCACTCCTAGACATGGTGGCAAGAGAAATTATTTCACACTATTTCAGTGGTCTCAATGGTTCCTATAGACAAAATTGGAAGTCTATCAAAGGCCGCTAGAAAAATTGCGTTTTGTCGGCGAGACCTTTTCTCGTCGATATTTTGATGCGAAAATTTGAGGCCACTGAAAAAGTGCTAAATATTTAGATGTATTCTCGTGATCTATCCTACCTTATATTATGATAACGAAACTTTTTCCAGTAGTTTTTCCAGTGGTTTCTTTGCCTAATCCACTCTTTTCCCTTAAATCAAACACCACAAAATTAATCCCATTACAAAATTCTTCACGAACATTTGAAACCTATGGAAATTTCCAGCCGTATTTTATAATATTAATTTATACATAAATGGAAGGAGTTTGTTCGGTTGTTTAAATCTAAGTTACATTTTTGGACATTAGAGATTCTGCTTATCGTCGGAATCATTTATATATGTACCAAAATTTCCTTTTTGTTTAATCCGATTGTCGTCTTTTTATCAACTTTGTTTTTTCCAATATTAATAACAGGTTTTCTTTATTTTCTGTTTAATCCGATTGTTTCTTTGTTGGAAAAAATAAAAATTCCACGGACTTTGGCCATTCTTATTTTGTATGTTGTATTCATCGGGCTTGTCGTTCTTGTCGTGGCATTAATAGTTCCAGTTTTATCTCAACAATTCCGTGAGCTTTTTGCTAATATTCCAAAATATATCGATAAGCTTCCAGATGTCATTAATGATATATCCAAGTCAGATGCATTCCATTGGATTCAAAATCAAGAGTATGTAGATCTTGATCAAATTCAACATAATTTAATGAGCTATCTTACAGGGATTCCGACAGCCATCACGAATAGTCTTTCCGGCATAATTGGAGCGGTTGCGAATATTACATTAGTCATTGTGACGGTACCATTTTTACTTTTTTATTTATTAAGAGATGGACATAAACTGCCAAATGCTATTTTACGGTTTTTACCGAAATCGTATCGTAAAGAAGGCTTAGTTATTTTAAAAGATACAACAAACACGTTGGCTACCTATATTCAAGGACAGATCATTGTTTCACTATGTGTAGGTACATTGTCGTTTATCGGTTATATGATCATTGGCTTACCTTATGCATTATTATTAGGATTAGCTGTTTCTGTGACAAATATAATTCCATATGTTGGACCGGTTTTAGGGGCAGCTCCTGCATTTATCGTCGGGCTATTTATCTCACCATGGACTGCTGTATTAGTCGTTGTCGTTGCCGTAGTCGCTCAGCAGTTCGAGAGCAATGTTATCTCACCGCTAGTTATTGGAAAAGCTTTGGATACCCATCCAGCGACAATCATTATTATTTTATTGGTAGCTGGAAATATAGCAGGGATTTTGGGTATGATTTTAGGTGTTCCGGTTTATGCCGTTTCAAAAACAATTATTTCAAATATCGTTCGACTTGTACGATTACACCGAGAGCATAGGAAAGAACTAGTAATCAAATAAATTGAAAACTAACTAAAGACGCAAGCTCGGGATTTAGCTTGCGTTTTTATAAGTAAATTTATTGTAATTTCTGTTGTAATAACTTTGAGAATTGGTATTTTACTGACACTCCAAAACTAAACTGATTACAATGATGATAGGGAGTTCTTTTATTGATGATAACTTTGCTAAAAAATTTAGTATGGAAGCCCATTGGCAATGTTTTCTTCCACTATAATTTAAACGTTAATACAAATTACTTATTTTCATCTATAATAAGGAGCAGTTCATCGTAATGGTCAGGAACCTTGTTGTTCAGTAATTCTTTAACCTTTAAATCCACCAATAGTTTCAATTTCTTTTTAATCGCTTCAGAAATAGTCGAATCAATATCAAGTACTTGTAATGTCTTTATTACCTCATCCATTTCTGCAACTCTTCGTTCAGCATGAATGGCAGTCCGGGGCAAAAGTAAGTTTGCCGTTTCTTCCAACGATCTACTTGTAATGGATTCGTCTAATGATTCCATTACTAGTTTAGAGACACCATACTTCTTACTTGACTGTAATGTTTCGATCAGAAGTGCAGAAAATCCTTTCATAAAAATACTTCGAAACATCTTGATTGCTGAGGAAGCACCTGGTTTTTCATTGATAAATGTAAGATTCATCCCCATTTGATTTCCAATATTTTCGAAATCCTCAGCCCCAGTTCCGCTCAAAAAAATTGGAACTTTATGCCTTTTTAATGGGACAGAATCCATAACAGCGGCATCTACAAACTTCGCACCTGATTCGCTAATGTAATCCGCAATTTTTTCTTTTACCATTGGTGAAGCAGCATTAAGATCAATATAATATTGATTTTCCTTAATAAAATGTTTAACTTCTTTTGCAATTGACTCAGCTACTTTGGCACTGGTTGCACAGAAAATGTATTGGCATTTTTCAAAAATCCCATTTATTGTAGTTGTGAGGTGAACTTGTAGCTTATTTGCCCGTTTAAGAATGACAGAACCAAGAGTGGGATGATTTGTATTGACATCAAATGCATAAATATCAGTTACTCCCTCACTTTTCAAACCCTCCGAAATTAAATAAGCTGCTTCTCCAAACCCAATAAAACCAATAATTGGTTGGCTCACGATTTTATCCTCCTTGTCGCTTATTCCCTTTATCTTATTGTACAGAAATATGTTCAGACAAGGTTCTTTTTAATTGATCTTCATTTTCATAATAATTAACTCTTTCTTTAACTAATGTTTCTCTCAAGTTATAAAAATCTAAACTTAACTCTCCGCTCGCAATTCGTTCCTTGGTTCCATTTTCTTTTTCGACCCTTTTCTTAGTAGCTTCCAGTGATGTATAAACGTCTTCTCTCTTAACAACAACTACACCATCATCGTCAGCTAAAATTAAGTCACCGGGATTTACTTTGGTGCCACCGCATACAGCCGGTGCATTTACCCATCCACCTCTATTTTTTGTCGTCCCTTCTGAATTGATAGCCTTAGACCAGATCGGAAAACCGAGTTCACGAATTTGCTTCACGTCACGAACTCCTGAATCGATAATTACTCCTTGTACTCCGCGGTTCATTAGAGCACGTACAATCAGCTCACCAATCATCCCTGAATGGCTGTTCCCGATCGTTGTAATCACCAAAATATCGCCTGGCTGGCATACTTCGACCGCTGCATGAATCATTAAATTATCACCAGCATAACATATAGTTGTAACAGCCGGACCGCAAATCAATTTTCCGGTTTGAATCGGTTTAATATGTAAATCCAACAGTCCTTGTCTTCCTTGAGCTTCATAAACAGTTGAAACATCATAGTTTTTATATTCATCAATAATTTTTTTGTCAGGTCGCTTAATATTTTTAACCACATATTTTTCCATTACCGAAATTCACCTCCAACAAGCGGGAAGAAGCGGCTAAATGCTTCTGCGTATTTATACTCGTTATTTCCGGAACATCTTCTAGCATGATTTCCCCGTAACATTGCTTTGGCTGCGTAATACTCTATTAAATGTTTTTGTGCTTTAAAACAATTCATCGCTGCATACTTTTGTTCATACGTTTCAGTGATATCGATAATAATTTCCGGTTTAAAATCACTAATTTCCGGCTGGTGTGGTTCAAATCCGAAAATTTGTGGTTGCTTAATTTTCGGGAGTTCAACATCTTTTACTCCGGCAGATGTGGCCAACACAGATGTTTCAAAAACAAATCGAGATACCGTTTCATGATCTGGATTAAATGCATCCCTTGGTCCATGAGTTAAAATATAATGCGGTTTAACTTCGCGAATTTTCTTTAATAATTGATTTACCCTTTCCTCGGTAATTTCCATATGATAATCTTGATAGTCCCATATTTCATAATTAGTTACACCTAAGTGATTGATCGCCTGCTCAATTTCACTTCTCCGGACTGCTTTAACATTTTCCAGTGTTTGCCCTTCTTTTTTCCAAAGATCATTCGATTCCCCTCTTGCTCCGTAGCTTAAAATAACCAGAGAAACATTTGCCCCATCCTTTACATACTTTGCGATTGTACCGCCACCTCGCCAAACAAAATCGCCTGCATGGGCACTGACAACCAATAGGTTCGTATTTTGATCTATCATAACTATCCCCTCTTTTATTTTTCTCCTACTAATAATGTAGGGTTGACCTTTACCATTCTCGTAACTTCCTCTTTTGAAAAACCACCATTGTCAATTAACTGGCGAATAAATTCTAACATTCCTTCATCCGGATAAATTCCTGCCGGTTGCCCTAAATCTGTTGATAAAATGCAATGTTCCGGACCAACATAACGAATTTCCTCAAAAACAGATTCCCATGTCGCTTTGTTTGAGTGAGGCGTTGTAAAACAATGCTCCATGATTGCACCCATATTAGCTAACTCTTTCTGTTCTTCTTTTGATAAATTAATAGACGGGAAGTTAGGATGGGTTATAACAATTTTTTTAACACCCCAATTTATCGCTTGTTTGGTCAATTCAAAAATTTCCTTTTTTCCTAAATGACCGGTTGCTAATATTAGATCGTATTTTGCGATAACCTCAAGGCAATCATAGATTTCCCTTTTTAAACCGTTTTCATCAAGGACAGATATGGTTGGCATAGGTTTATCTTGATCTTCGAATTCTTGGCGAAGTTTTGCCCAATGAGGAAGCTTTGCCGGATTACTGTTTTTAAAATGTTCTTGTTCATTCCGAGCATCAAAAGTCGGCATCCAAACAATTTTTGCTCCGTCACGGGCTGCTATCTCTACAGCGACTGAATTTAAACCTCCAACCGTATTATTTAAACAAAGGGCACCGATTGCTTGAAAACCGGGAAAACTTTTATTAACCAATCGAGCACGTTCTGCGGTGCAAAAATAGTGTGATTTAATACCATACCCTTTCATTCCAATCCGAACCAGTCGCTCAGCCATTTCTAAATCATCCAGTTTTCTTGGGAGAACATCTGGACCTGTATGGACATGAAGATCATATGCTCCTTCTAATAATTCCTCATACATATAGTAACCTCACTTTCTACAAAAACACCTTAATTAAGTTTACATTATTGTTAAACAATTTTGTTACACTAACAGTATACTTTAGTTTGTTTCATTCTGTCAATAATGAAAATAATTACTGTTATAAAATCTAACGAAATATAACTTATGGAACAAATGTTTTTACAATGATATGTTTTAAAAGTGAATAAAAAAAAGCGGGAATACTCCCACTTTCATCATTCATTCATATGAGGAATGTACTATTTTTTTCGATTGTTTTTCGAATGTTGGATATATGGGTACGAATAGCTTCCTCTGCTTGATCGGCATCACGATTTTTTAATGCAACAAAAATATTTTGATGTTCAACTATCGAATTTTCATTTCGGCCAGGTATAAAAATAGTTCTGATGTGATAGCGTAAAAGTTGGGTTTTAATAATATTCACCATTTCTGTTGCTTGCTTATTATCACTGGCATCATAGATGATTTGATGAAATTCCTTATTGAGTTCCGAGTATGCTTCAAAATCGCCTTCCCGTAAGTATAAATTCATCTGTTCAACAATTAATTCAAGTTTTTTTATCTGCTCATCGGTTATTTTTTCGGCCGAACTTCTTATGATTAGTGCTTCGAGAACTTCTCGAATCTCGAAATAATTAATGACTTCTTTTAATGTAAAAGATTTTACTGTGGCACCCTTATTTTCTTCCATCTCAATTAGGTGATCTTGTTCCAGCTTAAATAATGCTTTTTTTATTGTATTTCTGCTCACACCAATTTCTTCAGCTAAATCACTTTCGTTCAATTTTTGTGAAGGAAGAAAAATGCCTTTTAAAATGCGTTCTTTAATATATTCGTATGCAAGATCCATTGGTCGTTTCATTGAAATCTTCCTTTAACATTTTTAATGGACTAAAAATAAATAGTTACGTTGTTATGATTTTAAAACAATTTTTAGGTATTCACAATCTTATTTTATTATATATTTAAAAAGATTGTTAAACAATTGAATACATATATTTTCCACTTTTTATTTTTAATTAGTTCAATGCTAAATTTATGATTAGTAATATATTAATGTAAACGCTTGTTGACTAAAAACTAAAAATTTTGTACAATTAAATTGTATAACAATAATGTTTAATATAAGGGAGGACATTATGAGGAGACAAAAGGGGTTGGATTTTGATATTGCACATCTTGGACATGTAGAGTTATATACACCCAAGTTAGAAGAGAGCTGTACATTTTTTAAAGATATCATGGGATTACAAGAAGTTTATAGAAGTGATAAGTCCGTTTATTTACGCTGCTGGGGAGATTACGAAGAATATTCACTTATATTAACGAAAAAAGAACATGCCGGAGTTGGTCATACCGCATTAAGAACGATGAGTCTGGAAGCTTTGGAGAGAAAAGCAAAACTAATAGAATCTACTGGCAACGGAATCGGTTGGGTAGGCGGCGATTACGGCCATGGAAAAGCTTATCGCTTTTACGGGGCAGATGGTCACATTATGGAATTATATTACGAAACAAACTTTTATATTCCACCGGAACATTTGAAGCCTACTCTTAAAAATCAGCCTCAAAAATTTACCGGCCACGGTGCTGCAGTTAAAACTTTAGATCATATTAATTTTTTGTCATCAAGTCCCGAGGCAGATGGTGAATTTGTTGAAAATATTTTAGGGCTTCGATTATCTGAACAAATTGTCCTTAATAATGGAAAAAAGGCAGGGATTTGGTACCGAGCAACAAATAAATCATATGATATCGTATATACGGCGGATCACACCGGAGCAAAAGGACGATTCCATCATATTGCTTTTGCAGTAGATTCTAATGAAGGGATTTGGAGAGCAGCTAATTTCTTTATTGATCACGACGTATTTATAGAATTTGCACCTAGTAAACATGCAATAAATCAAACATATTTTGTATACGTTTACGAACCAGGAGGAAATCGTATTGAAATTTGTTCGGGAGGATATTTAATCTTCGCACCTGATTGGGAGCCAATTACTTGGACAGAAGAAGAGCGAAAGCGCGGTCAGGCATGGGGGAATAAAACAGTTGAAACCTTCCATACTTACGGAACCCCAGTGATTGAGCATATAGAAAAATAGATCAATGCTTAAAGATCTTTGGAGGTGCTGTAGATACAACTTACAACAACACCTCCAATTTTTCATAAATGCTTATAGAACTAACAATTTATAATTTTCTTTAATCACATTGCTGATATTTACTATATGGGATTGTATGGCACTTACTGCTTCATCTTCATTTCTTGATGACAGAGCTAATAAAATATTTTCATGTTCTTTATAAGATTGTAAATTTCTCCCAGGAACAAGAATTGTTTTGAATTGAAAACGGTTTAATTGTGTTTTAATTATATTAATGATTTGAATGGCTTGCTCATTTGTTGAGGCACTATAAATAATATTATGAAAATATTTATTATATTTCGAATAGTCCTCTAGTTTATTCCATTTTATGCACTCTCCCATTGTATGAAAAACTTTCTCCAGTTGATTTAATTGTTGCTGGGTTATATTTTTTACGGCACTTTTAATGACAATTCCTTCTAAAACCATACGGATTTCCATATAATTTAAAATTTCCTGCAATGTATAAGATTTAATTGTTGCTCCTTTATTTTTTTCAATTTGAATTAAATTTTCCTTTTCAAGCATGAGAAAAGCCTTTTTTATTGTGTTTCTGCTTACCCCAATTGTCTCAGATAATTGGCTTTCATTTAATTTTTGTGCTGGTTTAAAACTTCCGTCTAATATTTTATTTCTAATATAAGAATATGCATATTCTGTTTGTGTTTGCTTCCTCATTATCCACCTCTTTGCTATTCATTGTTTTTTCCCGTGCATTTCTAAAAAGCTGATTCTTTAACAGCCGGAAGACTCCATGTATAAGCAATTGGCGAATTGCCAATTGCTTTGACTTATCCCTTTCTTTAAAATTCTATAGCTATTATTCACTTTAAAAAATCTAAAAATGAATGGTATCAATAAATTTAAGAAATAGGTATTCTTTTTTTTATTATTTTCCAAGACTTGGTAACCAAATGGTTAATTGTGGAATATACGTAATTAATAATAAAACGGCAATAGATACAATAACAAATGGAATAATTTGGCGAATTAAGCTTTCCATTTTAACTTCTCCTACAGAAGAGGCAATAAACAATCCCGCTCCGACTGGTGGAGTTAGTATTCCAATCGTTGCATTTAAACAGAGCATTACACCAAAATGGATCGGATTGACCCCAAACAATTGTACTAGCGGCATAAATATAGGTAGCAGGATAACCATAACCGCTAATTCGTCCATAAAAATCCCGGTAATTAATAGAAAGAAGTTGACCAATAAAAGGAAAACAATTGGACTGGATGTAACGGAACCAATTGCTTCTACAATTGTTTGAGGGATTTGTTCAAAGGCTAATATCCATCCAAACAAGCTTGCCATTGACATTAACATTGTTACTACTGCGGTTGAAATTGCTGCATTTACTAATATTTTCGGAAAATGTTTTAGCTTTAAATCTTTATAACCGAAAACTCCGATTAAAGTTGCCAATATACACGCTACTGCCGCTGATTCGGTTGCTGTAAATATTCCCGTCATCGTTCCACCAATAATTGTTAACGGAACAACTAAGGCCGGAATAATTTTTACAAAACTCTTCATTAACTCTGCAAATGGAGCTTTGGCGGATGATGGAAAGTTATTTTTATAGCCCAGGAAACCAATAAGGATCATCAGTGAAACAGCTAATAATATTCCTGGTATAATACCAGCGATAAACATATCACCAACAGACACACCTGAACCAACAGCATAAATAATAAATAGCATGCTTGGAGGGATAATTGGTCCAAGTAAAGCAGCTGAAGCCGTTGTTGCCGCTGCGAAAGACCTGTCATATCCGGCTTTTTCCATTTCAGGTATCATTACTCGACTCATCATCGCAGTCTGTGCAGTAGCTGATCCAATGATTGACGCCAGAAACATATTTGCAACAACATTAACATAGGCTAGTCCACCTCGAAAATGACCCACTGCCTTTTTTGCAAAATCGATCAACCTAACTGTAATTCCGGATGAATTCATCAATTCACCTGCAAGCATAAACAATGGAATCGCCAGTAAACTAAAGCTCTCCACACCGGAAAACAATCTTTGTGGAATATTTGTGAGCAACCCATATTGTCCTGCGACAAATATATAGATTAAAGAAATCATTCCAAGAATCAACGCAATTGGTATTCTCATTAGTAATAATATAATAAAAGTGAGCAAAGATAGTAACATAGTAACATAAGAAACCTGCCTTTCTGTGAAACTATTGTTCATTTTTGTTTTTTCCATAAGTAAATGATTGAACGAAATGATTAAGCGAATGAATCCCCATACATAAGAAGCCAATGGGAATTGCAAGGTAAGGATAAAACATGGTAATTCCAAGCGAAGGAGCAATTTGCATTGATACAGAAGGTGATGAAATCCAATTCATAGAAAGATAACCTACAAATATAGAAAATGTAGTTATAAATAAAAATCCGATAATTAAAATGACTTTCTGTGAACTGATTTTCAATTTTTCAAAAACTATAGCCAAAGATGCAGCCTGTTCTGTTCTAATACTCATACTTCCACCAATAAAGGTAATCCAAATGAGTGTATAGATTGCTAATTCTTCTGACCAACTTAACGGATTGCTAAAAAAGTATCGAAAAATGACACCGGTAAAAAGAGATGTGAGCATAACAATCATTAAAATAATGGATACTAACTTTTCTAATTTAAAAACCATATCACTTAACCATTGAAAAAATTTCATTATCATAGTTCCTCCAATCAATTTGCCATATTTTTAATATCAAGAAATTCCCTAACTACTTTTTCTCTTTTTATTTTGGGGTGCCTCATCTATTAAACTTTTAATATAAAAATGATTAATATTTATCTATGCTGACACCCCAAAACCTATTAAAGATAGAGAAAAACAACTTCTCCAGTATGATTAACAGCTAAAAGTCCCATTTTTATTTTTGATTTTGTTCAATAAATGCTTTTATAACAGGATTTTCAGAGTACTTGTTATAAATCTCCGTTTTTATAGAATCGAATTCTTTTGTATTTGCTAGTTCTGTTACTTTAACACCTTTTTCTTTAATTTCTTCTATTCTATGATTTTCAAGGCGAATTCCTTCTGCCACACCCCAATCAGCAGCTGCCTTCCATGCCTCCTTGACAATTTGCTGATCTTCCTTACTTAATCCGTCAAATACCGTTTTGCTGCCAAGAATGATTTCAGCAAAAGCAATATGATTTGTTAATGTTAAATATTTAGCCGTCTCATACCATTTTTGAGATAGTAATGCGTCTAAATCTACATCAACAGCTTCAATTACACCGGTTTGAATGGAAGTATAAACTTCCGGTAACGGCATTGGTGTTGGTCCTGCTCCAACTAATTTCCAGAAATCCTCGAAAACAGGACTTCCGGGTATCCGAATTTTTACGCCTTCAATTTCACTGATAGATGTTATTTCTTTTGATTTTGACAGCATATGACGATATCCGGCAAAGAAAACGTCAAATCCAACAAGTCCTTGTTTTTCAAGCTCTGTTAACATTTCCTTCGCTGCTTCGGTTTCTCGTGCTTTACCTGCTTCTTCCAAGGTTTCAAATAAAAATGGCATAAACCAACCATTCAGAGACTCCGATCGCGAACTCATTGTTCCATTGCTAATAATGCCAAAGTCTAATGTGCCAGTTTCTAATTGCTGTACCATATCCTTTTCATTTCCAAGCTGATTTGCCGGATAAATTTCTACTTTCATTCTTCCATCAGAACGGGATTCCAATTCTGTTTTAAATTTCTCTGCTACTGCAAACTTTACATGTGTCCCTTGTGCTTCATGTCCTAATTTAAAAGTATAAGTTTTTCTTTCTGTTTCTTCGTTGCTACTATTTGAATTTGTTGAGGTTGAATTTGAATCATTTCCCCCGCAAGCACTTAGCGTGAATAAAATCATGAATAATAAAAGCAAATTATTAAGCTTCTTCATAATATTTCCCCCTCTGTTCATTTAATTGCTAGCGCTTTCAAATCCCCTCTTCATACATCTCCTCTAAAAAACTAAATAGTCCTCCTTTATTTTTTAATATTTATAAAATAATGCGATGGTTTAAAGATCACATTATTTTAAATTCAAAGCCACTCTTTTTTACACAAAAATTTTTAACAGGTATTAAACATTACCATTATTATTAATCATTTTTGGACTCATAATTGTTAAACAATTTTGATTCGTTATTTATTATATCCCACCATTGACCAAACGTCAATATTAAAAAATTTAGTTTATAGGAATTTTCACTTATTTTTTACTTTCCAGATATATAGGAACAACTTACTCCTTAAGCATGTTACTATCCAACTTAACAAAATATTTGTATAATAGGAACAAAATAGAACGAGTGGGGAAATCGGAAATGGGTCTTTTTAAAAGAAAAAAAAAGGTTACATTGGAGTTTTGTACTAATAATTTAAATCAATTTTATGATGATGATCAGTTTGACGACCTAGAGGAATTTGTCAATGAACAAGGCTATCAAGTTAAAGAGATGGATTGCTTAAGTTATTGTGATGAATGTACATGTTCTCCCTATGTTTTAATCAACTCGGTATTTGTTCAAGCAGAATCACCAAAAGAATTAATCATGAAGCTGAAAGAAAAGATTACATAAACGATCGAAAGTCTTTTTTAGCCTAAAAAATCAATAAAGAAAACTTGGGCGTCCAAGACTTTAGGCGAGAGGAGAGCCGTCGTTCAGCGAAAAAACACTTTCGCTTGCAAGGGATTGCTTTCGAAGTCTCTCACGTTCAAAAAAAAATATAAAATTTTTTTGGCTGCAATGTATTCCCGCGAAGCTTTCCTTATGTATTTATGCGTTAGGAAAGTAGAAATTAAAAAATTTATACTTTTCTATTAGCTGAAAAAGGACAGACCCTTATGGATCCGTCCTATATATGCTAATCTTCATCGTCTGTTGTCAATCTTTTCAAACGATCTTCTTCTTGTAGAAACTTAATAAAATTATCGATGGCCATAACCGGTTTCTCATTAACAAGATGGATATACTGGTTTTTTCTGTCACTTGTTAAATAGCGACTTTTTTTCATCCGTTCAATAATATAGCGAACACCGATACGTTCTATTTCCTTTTTGGTTAGTCTTGTTTCCCGTAATAAAGCAAGACCAAAAGCTCCAATGATCGCATAAATAATTACTGGTATATAGAAATTTTCGCTTCTTGTTGTAAAAAACAATAAATAGATAAGATTAATCATCGCAATACCAATAAGTGGAAACGTCCAAAACATGTATTTCGACGTTTTCTTCGCCAATGGAGAAATGAGCTTTTGAATCTGTTCTATTTCTTTCTTAATATTCTCTGGAAAACTATTCATTAAAAAGTTGTCCATATAATCACCTTTTATAATTATATTCCTAAATATATCTATTCAATCACATGGTCAATCATGCAGAAATGAAATAAAGAGACCTACCCTCATTTCATTCATGGAGGTAAGGTCTCGCTAACAATCAATATTGCCAACAAAGCCGAGAGAAAAATCTCTGTAATGACGACCTCGCTGTAGAAGCTACTCCCCTTATCAAAAATATATAAATTATTGATTAAATTTATCATACTATATATATTACATACTGTCAAAACAAATGCAACATTAGTTTGCACGTATTTCTTGCCGCATAAATAAAATGTAAGCAATGACAAAACAAATCATTGTTGCGGCAATCATTCCAGTTAACTGCGGCCAAATTAATAATAGACTTTGAGATAATGGCAATGGACTCGCTACGGCGCCAACCGTTTGCTCCATGGTTAGCGGTCCCAGGCTTCTCACGCTTGGCGAAAGCAAGGTTGTCGTTGCTTCACTAAATAAATAGTTTGGCGATAATCTGAGCAAGTTAAGTACGAATTCTTGCCTGCCGATTGCCTGTGCAACTGTTGTTATGGAATCACTATTTAATAGTGACTTTGCAATCAAGTTGATAATCATTGTATAAAATACACTAAAAAATAACCAAATAGCAATTGAAGAAAGAGCCGAAGTCGCCGCCTGACGAAAAGTAACTGAAAACAATATACTTAAGTTCAACCAAAAGGCAATATATACAATACATGAAACAAGAAAAAACAATATCCGGAAGAATTCTTCTATAGTAGGTGGTATACCTAAAATTAATATTCCCATTGACATAACTAATAACCCCAAAATGAGGAATAATAAACTACTTAGTAATAAGGCAGCGACAAATTTACCGTTTATGACATAATCTCTTGGGATTGGTTGGGCCATTAACCGACTCAATGTTCCCTTATTTCGTTCTGAGTTAATCGCATCAAAACCGAGAGCAATTCCTAACAATGGACCTAAAAATCCAACAAAAGTGATAAACGAAGGTAAAGTTCCATCACTCGTTGTGAATAATTGTAAAAATAAATACGAATTCCGCCCAATTACCTGTGCCGAGTCATTTGCATCAATGACATCTTGAATAGTTGTAACAGCAGTATAAAGGGAACCAACGCATGTTAAAAGGATAATCGCCAATAAAATAATAATTCGCCAACTGGATATATAATCGTTAAATTCTTTTTGGACAATAACCCAAAAAGTGCTGTTACTCCTATGCTTTTTCGTGCGTCCCTTTTCCATAAGTACCGACCCTTTATTTTTTAGTGAGGTCAATTCCATTCGGATTACCTCCTTCAAAATAGCGATGGTAAATTTCATCAAGTCCAAAATTTTTCTTTTGAAATTGATAAAGGGAAACACCTGACTCAATAATTGCTTGACTTATTGCGGCAGAAACATCTTCTTTACAATAGATTTCCATTCCATTAGGCACGGTTTCTACTTTATTTACATTCGGGATTGTCTGCAATCGTTCCATCAATTCCTTATGAATTGGTTGTGCTTTAACTTCTATCACAAATGTATCTTCAACAAACAATTGATTTGCCAAACTTTCCATATCTCCCGCAGCCAATAATTCCCCTTTGACAAAAATCCCGACTCGATCACAGATTTGTTGGACCTGATGTAAATGATGGGAGGAGAGAAGAACGGTCATTTGTTCCTCCTCATTTAATTCCCGGATTAGTTTTAAAAAATCACGTACGCCTTCTGGATCAATACCTAAAGTCGGCTCGTCTAAAATAATGACTTCAGGTTTTTTCATGAGCACATCGGCGAGTCCGAGTCTTTGCCTCATACCCCGTGAATATTTTCCTGTTTTTTTATCGGCGGCATCCAGTAAATCGACTTTTTGTAATAAATAATGGGCCCTTTTTTTCGCTTCATCTAAAGGGATTCCGTTCAATTGAGCTGTATACAATACATTTTCTAACCCGGTCATATGTTGGTAAAAACCGACATCATCCGGAAGATAACCAACTTTTTTCTTAACTTCAATTGGATTCCGGATCGTGTTTATACCGCAGACCGTAATATCTCCTGAAGTTGGTTCACTTAATCCTAACATCATTAATATCGTTGTCGTTTTGCCTGCACCGTTTGGTCCCAGTAAGCCAAAGATTTCACCTTTATTAATGGAAAGAGACAGGTTATTAACCACAATTTGTTCATCATATTTTTTCGTGATTTTGTCCAATTGGATAATTGGGGTTGTCACAGTTATCTCCTCCCATATTTTTTAACAATGTAGTATAGTCCAGCAACAACTCCTGCAATGATAAGGACAGCAACAATTCCCCAAACTGTTGACGTTTTAACCGAAATTCTGAAGGTCGCATCCGCCGATTTTTCTGCTGCTTGGGCAGTGAATGTTGTTACATAGTCACCAGCAATCGCTTCATCAGAGGCTTTTATTTTTGCCTTTACAGTTGCCGATTTCCCCGGTTGGATTTCAGGAATCGTGCTCCTGTCAAATTCAGACTCCCAATTTGGAGGTGTTTTTGCTGTCATATTGACATCTGTCAATGGTGCTGAACCAGTATTTTTAATTACTAAATCAACTATCTTTTCTTTACCGGCAGTTATATCGGTACTTAATTTTCCGGAAGATGTAGTTATTTCTATTCCGTAAGTACCGGTAATAACAGCCTCCAGTTCCAGTTCTGCTGACGTATTGCCACTTGTTGCCTTGATTGGGATTTTATAGGTTCCGGCTTTCACCTTTTCCGGCGGTGTCACCTCGACAGTAATATCTTGTGTATCATTCGGCTCTAATTTTACAGATGTAACTGAATCACTGTCTGTTTTAAAACTTACCCCCCATCCTTTTGCGGTAGAAGAACTTAATGCATAATTTTGGGTATCAGCCGTTCGGTTTCGTAATGTGACCGTATAGGTAAATTTAGAATCTGCATTCCCTTGTAAATTTGCCTGATCACTTGTCAATTCTGATGCCAGTTTCCCTTGTTCACTAATGGACATTAAAAATGGTAGTTTTGATTTGCTATTACCGTCTGTTGCAACCAATGAAAAACGATAGTCTGCTTTTTTGACATCAAGCGGCGAAGTAATGTCCAAAGATACTTTTTCTTCACTGTTTCCCCGGACGGACAGCTCCTTAATTTCTCTACCTTCTGCAGTAATTTTATACTGCCAGCCGTCTGGTAACCCCTCTACAGAAAAAGACATATTTTTTATACTCGGGCCACTGTTGATAACGTCAATAGAGTAATTGATCGTTTCACCTGGTGCTGCAGATAACCCTGTATATGGTGTAAATAATGATACACCTTCAATAGCTAAAACTTGTCCAGGTTTGATAAAAGTAAGAAGGATGAAGCCAACTGCGATAATCGAAAGCATCTTTTTCAATTTACCAACCATTTTCATTTCCTCCTTTTACATTTACATATTTGATACGTAAAAAAATCAAATTTAGATTTGTCATTTAAAAAATTTGGTGATAAATTTTTTATGAAAGTTGTGATCGAATTAGTAAAATGGTTACTCCCAATTAGCGCATTTTTCTGAATGGACCTACTTTAAAATATAGTGAGGCTGTCCAGAAGGTCAAAAATTAATCCAATGTGTTTAGGAGTGGAGAAAAGGTGGTGGCGGCGACCCGAAAAATGCTAGTCGCCTTTTCTTCGAGCGATACCTATTCGAGGAAGACTATTCAAAGTCCTGCGGGAATAGCACGAGCCAGACATGAGTAGGAGCGAGGAAACGAGCATGAGGCGGCTCAAGTTCTGCCCGCGAGAAGTGTTCATTATCGAAACGAAAATCAAACGAACCTTTTTCTTAGCAAGAAAATTTTAGATGCTGTACTTTTTGGACAGCCCCATGGTGTGTATCTAAAAATCTTTTAAAGGCTGATTAGGAAAGGAAACCAACATTTTAAGGGGGCATTTCTAATGGTGGATAAGGAAAATATCCAATTATTAAAGGATATTGCTGGCGGCTCCCGACAAGCTTTTGATACTTTTTATGAAAATTATATTTCCTTTGTGTACCAAATTGCTTTTTCCATCGTTCATAATCATGCAGAGGCTGAAGACATTTGCCATGATGTATTTTTGGAAGTTTATCAAAAAGCTAGACAGTATTCTGAGGAAAAAGGAAGTATCAAAGCTTGGCTTGCCGTGAAGACAAAGAGCCGTTCACTGGATCGGTTACGGAAAAATAAGCCTCTTCTTATTCATCGTCTTGAAAATTTATCGGAGAGCAAAAAAATAGAACCGGGAGCAGATTTACAATTTTTACATTCATTAGAAAAGCATTTAATTGTTGAAGCATTACAGGCAATCCCAATTGAACAGAGGGAAGCAATTATTCGCTCCTATTATAATGGGGAAACACATAATGAGATTGCAATAACCATGAAAAAACCGTTAGGCTCAGTAAAATCGCTTATCCGATATGGACTGAATAATTTACGAAAGCAAAAAGCGCTGATGCAATGGATAGGTATTGATCGAGGTGAGAAAAAATGCTGAAATCTAAGCACATCCCTGAAGAACAACTGGTTGACTATCTATTGGGAAATATTGGAGAAGGGGATGCAAAACAAATAAACGCTCATCTATGCCATTGTAAAAAATGTCAATATTTATTAAGTGATTGGCAATGTTTATTGAGTCAAGATCACAAGCAAATTCAACCTTCTCAGTCAATGAAAGATCGCATTCAACATAGTATCAATCAGCTGGAAGAAAAATCATTCAAACGAAGGACTGTGATTGGGAAACCTGGATTTCTGTTTGCAACGATTGCTTGTTTATGTCTAATTTTTTATAGTGTTCAAAATTACTTTCAGGATACCAACAAAAGGAAATATGAAATTGCCGAAAATGATGAAATACCATCGAAAACGATTCAATCCGAACCTCATACCCAACAAATAAAAGTCATACCGGTTTCTGAATTTAATCAAATAAACGGTCATGTTTGGGTAAATAGTGATCGAAATGAGATGTTGTTGGAAGTAGATGGGCTTAAAGAGTTAATAAATCAAGATTATCAATTATGGATCATTTACGCGGATAATTCAATCGAACATGAAATCCTTCCGACTCAAAATGGAATGACAAGGATGTTATTCAGAGGCATCGATGTAGATGAATTTAAACAATTGAAAGCAAGTATTGAACCTAGAGGTGGAAGTATTGAGCAAACAGGACCCGATACGTTCATTGTTGAATTTCAATAAGGAGACCTTCTTTATGCAAATCAAAAATACCGGTATGACCCAACACATTCATTGTTGAATTTCCAAAAGTGTCAGATCCCGTTCATGGATTCTGACACTCATTTATTCAAACAGAAAACTAAAAACTGTCTAACGACGGCTGTATCGTTATCTTGACACCATTTATTTAAGCAGAAAGACGAAACCTTTTATTATTGATTTGCACGCTCAGACACCTTTTATTCCAGCAGACCTAAAAATGCTTTTGTCCGTTCATTCTTCGGGCTTTTGAAAATTTGATCTGGAGAATCGGATTCAATAATTTCCCCTTTATCCATAAAAATAATGCGGTCGGCAACTTCTTTGGCAAAGGCCATCTCATGAGTTACGATGACCATGGTCATTTGTTCATCGGCTAAATCTTTCATGACTTTTAAAACTTCACCGGTTAATTCAGGATCCAGTGCAGACGTCGGTTCATCGAAAAGCAAAATCTCCGGACCCATCATTAATGCGCGGGCAATGGCAACTCGCTGTTTTTGACCACCGGATAACTTTGCCGGAAATGAAATTGCCCGATCAGCTAAACCTACCTTTTCCAACAATGCGCTACTTCTTTTTTCCAAGTCACCGCTTGCTTCCTTTCTCACAAGTTTCGGAGCCAATTCTAAATTTTGTTTTACCGTTAAGTGAGGAAACAAGTTAAATTGTTGAAAAACCATTCCCATTTTCGCGGTTATTTTTTTGATTTCTTTTGGTTTTGCATAGACACCATTTTTTACTAAGTTCATGCCATCTACCATGATGGTTCCTTTATCGATAGTTTCTAAATGAACGAGACTTCTTAATAATGTACTTTTTCCCGAACCCGATGGACCGATAATCGCAACAACCTCATTGCGTTCAACGGTAAAACTAATCTGTTTCAATACATCTAAGCGATCATATGACTTTATTAAATTGGTAACTTCTATAAGTGCCACAATATCACACTCTCTTTATTCAAATTGATATTTTCTCTCGATTTTCTTTAAAATCATTGTCAAAAGCAAGGTAATGACTAGATAAATAATTGCTGCGACAAAATACGGGATAATTGTAAAATCCCGGTTAACGGCCGTTTGTGCATAATGAAGCAATTCCGGTACGGCAACAGCATACAATAAAGAGGTGTCTTTAACTAAAGTAATCGATTCATTAGCCACTGTTGGTAAGGCAACACGAAACATTTGCGGCAAAATGATTCGGGTCATCGTTTGCCATTTATTAAAACCAAGCACTTGAGCCGCTTCATATTGGCCCCGATCGATCGCAAGTAACCCACCACGGAAAATTTCTGCAAAATAAGCCGCATAGTTTAATACGAAACCAAGACATGCTGCAACAAACCGGTCAAGAACCAAATAATCACCAAGCACCGGTAGCAATGGCAATCCAAAAACAATAAACAATAATTGCAACAATAGTGGAGTCCCACGCATGATATAAATGTAGGCATGGACAATGAATGATAATGGTTTGAACCTGCTTCGAACAGCTAATGTCAATAAAAAACCAAGAGGAATGGAAAAAATGATAACGATCAAAAAAAGCAAAAGCGTTACCTTCGTTCCATCAAGCATCGGTTTCAAAACCATATTGATGTAATCAAATGACATAAGGTCCTCCTAAGTTTAAATATTTGTTGATCTTTGACGAAGAAAGCAAGGGAAAAATATATATAAACCAGTTTTGCCCTTCCGTTTTGATAAATACATACACGGAAGAGCAATCAGTCGAAACATATTACTACACGATTAAATTTTAAAGTTTGAGAATATGTTTTTTATTTTAATATTTTATCTTCACCAAACCATTTTTCCGAAATGTTAGCTGCTGTCCCATCAGCATTTAGTTCGTCCAATGCTTTTTGAACATCTTTTAATAAGGCCTCATTCCCTTTTTTCACACCAACCGCATATTCTTCAGGTGCAAGCGATTCTTCTAAAATTTTATACGTATCCGGTTCTTTCGTCATGTAATAATCGATAACAACTTCATCAATCACGACCGCATCAACACGACCGCTTTTTAAATCACTTAAAGCAAGAACATTATCTTTATATTCCGTAACTTGCTTGATATCTGCGGCAATTGGAGCAGCATGCAGTGCATCGCTTGCGGAAGATTGTGCTTGAAGGCCGACATTTTTCCCTTTTAAATCATCTAATTTTTCAATTGCAGAATCTTTCATAGTAACAATTACTTGAGCATTAGCCAAATATGGTTTTGTGAATAACACCTTTTCTTTTCTTTCATCTGTCACCGTATACCCGTTCCAAATTAAGTCAATGCGACCGCTGTTCAATTCCGATTCTTTCGCACTCCAGTCAATTGGTTGAATAACGACATCTTTCCCCATTTTCTCACCTGCCGCTTTTGCTAAATCAATATCAAAACCAACGATCTCATTATTTTCATCGCGAAATCCCATTGGAGCAAATGCGTCATCAATACCGATTACTAATTGATGATCTTCTTTACTTGCATTTTTAGATGAGGCATCAGATGAGCATGCAGCTAATAGAGATACAAATAACATAAAGAATAATATTTTTCCTAAACGTTTCATAAAAGTCCTCTCCAATTCAAATTTATTTATCTTATTAGTAATTTAATTCTTTAATATACTAAAATGTTATTTCGATAAACATATGATATCATCGGGAAGAGGAGTTGTCAATAAAATATTTTATTTCATTAGCATACTAAAGTATTTTTACATAAAAAACGACCCGGGAGTTTGACACTTTTGCTTTACAAAAAATTACCAGAAAGCCCATTAAATGGGCTTTTTTTTATATATTTTTTGTCAAATTTTCTTCATATTTTTGTAGTAATATGCACGTACTTTATGATATA
>Ga0207789_1000082_pt1 | contig 91358 bp, 127 predicted proteins | sample HigsolmetaGSP12D_FD_184840 | JGI IMG/M metagenome (GOLD analysis project Ga0207789, IMG submission 184840) | High solid enriched microbial communities from the Joint BioEnergy Institute, USA - SP1-2-D (SPAdes) | ecosystem: Engineered > Bioreactor > SSF (Solid state fermentation) > Aerobic >... | reverse complement strand
GGGAGTAAAATGGTCAACAATGATGAATTTCGTCAACAATTCGTCAACAACTCAAAAGATGACAGCCAGCCAGCTGTATTGAGTAGAAAAAAGAGCAGGTGAAAGCCTGCTCTTTTTTGCAGGCATTTACATATTTTTTTCAAAAACCCATTGCATATCCAAAATTCTCATATAAAATATTCACGAAGGGAGAGGTGCAGATGAAAAATTTTAGGTTTAAAGTCTTAGTTGCGCTCGCTTTATTGCTGTCTTTGGTAGCGTTGCCACAAAGCCCGGACGCGGCAACAAAGAAAATGTATGTCCACTACATAAACGTTGGACAGGGTGACTCGATTTATATTAAGGCACCAAACGGAGAGGACATCATAATTGATGGCGGCCGTGACGGAAACAAAGTAGTATCATATTTAAAACGGCAACATGTCGGTGACATTGAAGTGATGATCGCGACACATCCAGATGCCGATCACATCGGCGGATTGGACGAGGTCTTAAAAGCATACAAAGTCAAATCTTTTTATGCTCCAAAAGTGTCCAACAGCACCCAAACTTATGCTAATTTGCTGAGAGCCGTTAAAAATGAAGGCTTGAAAGCAAAAACAGCTACGAAAGGCGTAAGTTTGCCTGTAAAAGGCGTCTCGGCGAAATTCGTCGGACCGGTAAAAAGTTACAGCGATTTAAATGACAACAGCGCTGTTTTGCGGGTACAGTATGGCAAGAAATCATTCTTGTTTACCGGTGATGCAGAATTTAAAGCTGAAACGGACATGATTAAATCCAAACAATATTTACGATCGGACGTTTTAAAAGTTGGTCATCACGGAGCTAAAACGTCCACAAGTACCGCTTTTTTGCGGGCTGTTAAACCCGCTTATGCCGTAATTAGCGTTGGTAAAGGAAACAGCTACGGCCACCCTACAGCGGACACGCTTAATCGCCTAAAATCTGCTAAAGTAAAGATTTTTCGTACGGATAAACAAGGCACGATCGTGGCAACCACGGATGGCAAAAATTTGAGTTTTAACACTAAACCGGTTAGCACGTCTACCACCAGTACAGTGGCAAAATCATCTTACAAGCTGTCTGCGTCTGTAAGCAACTCGAGACCAAAACAATACAGCACGATTTACCTGACGGTCCGAGGGCTGCCCAACGGCACAAAATATAAAGCAGTTTGCCACTATAAGTCAAAAAATACGACATACAATGGGAAAGTCGGCTCGAAACTCCCTATTAAAATAAGCCGGGCAGCAAAGGGGTATAAAGTAAAAGTGGATGTCTTGGCAAGTTACAAAGGCAAAACATACAAAACACAAACGTCTTTTACGCCGAGGTGACTTAAATGAAGCGATACATCATTGACCATTTTGAAGAAAAGTTTGCCGTTTGTGAAGATGAAAACATGAAACTAGTTGACATTGAAAGAAGTAAGTTGCCCATAAGTGCCAAAGAAGGCGATGCATTGATTTATGAAAACGGCGAATATCGAGTTGACAAAAAACGCACCGATGAAATGAAGAGAGAAATTGAAAAGTTGATGGATGACGTGTGGGAAGATTAGAGAAACTCCCTTCCCATCCGTAAAAAAAGAGCAGGCCAGCCACCTGCTCTATTTTTGTGCAGGCATAGGGGGGTATTTTTTGCAAAATACATGGACAATTGGGAACGCCTGCTAACAAAATTATAAGAAAATTTGCTTATTTTGTCTATATCTCCCCTGAAAAAATTTTTTCGGGATTTTTTCGCAGAATTATTCGTTATATAATTGTATTATCGAAAACGTGAAAATTTTTTGGGAGGGTGTGAAAAGTGACCATTGATATAACAGGTGAACGGTACGGACGGCTAACGGTAATAAAAGAAGTGGAAAGGAGAGGTTATACGAGGCGGTTTCTTTGTAAATGTGACTGTGGAAACGAAAAAATAATAGAGATGAGAGCACTTAGGTCTGGACACACAATGTCATGCGGGTGTTTACAACGGGAGTCCGCATCGAAAAAAAATTCTATTGATCTTACTGGAAAACGATTTGGTAAATTATTGGTAATAGGAAGATCGGACAAAAAGCATGCTACCCAAGAAAAAACCGTTTGGCATTGCAAATGCGATTGTGGTAAAGAAATAGATGTTTTGTCCACTTATTTAACCATGGGAGGCGTAAAAAGTTGCGGATGTCATCGCCGCGAAAGAACAAAGGGCTTGCGAGAACACAACGAGCGTAATTTTAGGAAAGACGGTGTGATGACGTCCCTACTGAAAAGCAAGCTTCGTGCTGATAACACAACTGGACATAAAGGAGTCACTTTCAGTCGCGCTAGGCGAAAATATGTAGCGCAAATAAGTATAAAAGGAAAAAGGATCTATCTAGGTGAGTACGAAAAAATTGAGGATGCAATCGAAGCACGGAAAAAAGGCGAAGAAAAATATTTTCAGCCCTACCTAGACAAGTTGGAGAAAAAGAAAAAGTAATCTCGCCCATTCGTTGGCGGGATATTTTTTTTGAAAAAAACCATAAAAATTTTTAAAAAATGTATTTACATGTAAATACAAACATGGTACAATGAAATCAAGATAAAGGAAAGGAGATAAGGAAAATGAACGTTATGCGTCGCGCTTGGGAAATTGCACGTGAAGGCCAAAAGAAGTTTGGAGGTAAAGTAAAAGAATATTTCGCAATCGCATTAAAAATGGCTTGGCAAGAAGTGAAACAACCAAAATTCGTGAAAGTAACCGTTATGGTCGGTTACAAAAGCTGCTACGTCGCGAAAATCGTCGGCCGCCATCCAAAATATAAACTGGACCGTCAATTCCTTAAAGCCGACGAAAAAGAGCGTTCATACTCCGGGAAAACAGGTTATGATTTCTATTACATCGAAGAAAACGGCATATATGAAAAGAAATCGGGCGATAACCGCGAATACTTCATCGTTGAAAACGGCGAAAAGAAAGCCGTTGAGTACGAAGAAGTACTCAAATTGATTTAATAAAAAATTTAAAAAACGTATTTACATGTAAATACGTTTATGGTATAATTAAATCAAGATAAAGGAGGGGGAATGGAAAAAATGAAAACAACTCGGACATTTCGAATTGATGTAGATCTAGCCGAAAGGTTCAGCCGCGTCACCGACGCGCTGATGGTGAATGGCAGTGAAGTCATTCGCCAACTGATGAAAAAATACGTGGAAGAAAAAGAGGAGGAATTGAAAGTGAAGGTTGAAAAAATTATCGAGATGCGGGACAACTTCCCAATCAATGGCGAGGCTTACGTCGTCGGAAAAGCCGAAAATGGAAAATACTTTTTCGCTTGGGGTCCAGAATATCCGTACGCCGATGAAGTGCCGTCATACAACATCCCGGACGGAGAGAACGGAATAAGCTGGCACGCCACGGAAAAACAGGCCATGGCGGAACTACAAGAAGCTGTAGAGGCCTGGGATGTAAAATAAGCCCCCGTTAACCGGGGCTACATAAAAAATTAGGAGGAATAAAAATGGCATGGCATGAAGGCGTTTATGCATGTGGGCATCCTGGCAGGGTGCAGATTTACGGGCCCGTGAAAGACCGGGATTGGAAAGAAAAAAAGGAATTTTCAAAACTTTGCCCAGAATGTTGGAAGAAAAAATTGGCGGAAGAAAATCAAAAAGCAGTAGAAACGGCAAAGGAAATGGGCCTGCCGGAATTAACAGGAAGTGAAAAGCAGGTAGCCTGGGCAAACTCAATCCGCCTGAATGTAATTGGTGAATTGTATCAGGAAAGACTGGATTACATGTTGCATGAGTACAAGCCTGAGTATCACGAGAAAATACGAAAAGGAATGAAACAAGTCAGAAATTATATCATCAAAAACAAAACGGATGCTTCCTACTTCATCGATCGTCGGGACTATAGTTTTGCTGAGTTTATAAAGGATTTAGAGAGAGAAAACGCGGTTCTGGAAGACAATCCAAAAGAAAAATGAGCGGAATAATACCCGCTCCACTTACATCAAAACGGGAGGTATCAAAGATGAAAATACAAGACGTTACAGACAGATATGTAATTGATGGAAAGGTAAACATTGAAGCTTTAAAAAAAGACTACCCGGAAGATTTTATAAAAGAGATCCTTTACAGAATGCAAACTGAAGAAATAATGAAAACAATGGGAATTGAAAAAGAAGTAGAGGTTAAAAAGGCTATTATAGATAAGATTGACACTTTAGTGTTGGTTACAGCTCAAAATATATTCCGTTTTGTGTGGGTTAAAGACTATCAAAAAACCTCAACAAGTTATATCCCGATAGAAACAGCAAAATATATTAAAGAGTGGATTTAAGCCAAAACTGCCGAGACATAAAATCTCGACAGTTTCAGCTTCAAAATATCCAAATCACAGTTTCAATTCACGCATTTTTTTTAAAAGGACGCGGTACCTTTATGGATATATTACCACTGGTTTTTTTAAATTTCAAGCCCTCGCATTTGCGAGGGCTTTTCTGCTGTTCCTGGTGGATTCTTATTATTGCCGGCTCCGGCTTATTTTACCCGCAGTTTTTGGCCAACCCTGATAAGGTTGGGGTTTTTGATACCGTTTAGGCTTGCTAGCCGGCTGACAGACGTACCATATTTAGCCGCAATGCCGGACAGTGTGTCCCCGACCTTAACCGTGTAATACTGCTTTGCAGGGGCACTGCCGGAGATTTTAAGCTTTTGCCCCACATAAATTTTATTAGGGTTGCTGATGCCGTTTAATTTTTGCAGGTTTGCCACGGTCGTGCCGTATTTTGCCGCAATGCCGGACAGTGTATCTCCACGCTTAACCGTGTATGTCGTGGTTGTGGATGTACTTTGTGTTGGCTGCACACCGTTTTTGAGTTTGCTCAACAATGCCAGGTTTTGCGCAGCGGATCCGGTGTAATTAGAGATACCGTATTGTGCTGCCAAAGCTTTTCTTGCATTAAATGACGCATCTTTTCCAACTGATTTCAAGTAATCCACCAGTGACAAGGATCCGATCTTTTTAACCACGCCAGTGTTGGTCGCGTTTTCCACTGTGGCCACGTTGGTGTATTTACCTGCATAATCTTTACTTACATCGAAGTAGCCGGGAATCCCAGCAAACTTGTATGTGCTGGACCATTGCCAAGCCCCTTTTTGTCCATTGTACCAGACTGGTGTCGGCTGGCCTGTTTCCGGATAAAGTGGGTATCTGGCAAGCCAAGGTTTATCTACTGCTAATTGACCTGGTTTTAAGTACGTATTATAAAATGAGTTACCGGTATACAAATCTACCTTTGAATAGCCTAAAGATTTCATCGTACTGATAAACGTATTTGTATATTCTGTGAGATTGCTAGCACCCACACTTTCAAGCGAGCCATCCTCTACATCCACAACTACATAACCATCTTTTTGCTTATCAAATCCTACTAACTTAAGCTTTTTATCAAACCATTGGGCTTCTGATTTAGCTTGAGCATTGCTTGTAAAATGCGCATAATGATAAGCGTTAACGATCATTCCTGCTTGCTTAGCATTAGCCACGTTGACAGATGCAGCAGGATCTACATATGTTTGTCCCTCACTAACTTTAACTACAACTGAGTTAATGCCGCCAGCTTTCATAGTTTGGTAGAAAGATAATGGCAAGCCCTGTTCAGCATTATGGTGGCTTACGTCAATAAAATCAATATTTGGCGTTGCTGCAAATGATGTGCCGGCAAAAGAAAACGCCAACCCTGCAGATAGGGCCAGCGCACCGATTGTTTTCGTGATCTTATTCAACTTTACCACTCCTTATTTTGTAGTTGCTGACGATTTTGTTTCTTCTTCTGTGGACGTAACACCTTGTGCCTCCAATACTTGTGCCACGACAGCTTTAATTTTTTCGTATTCGGCATCCTCTTTGGCCGCAGCGTCCTGTGCGTAAGAGATCGCCACTGTGGTTGCTTCATCCTTTTTCTTGCTGGTCAGATAAGTATTAAGCCATGTCGCCAAAGACCCGACAAACAGCGCCCCAACCGCCACGATTAGCGATACAAAGGCATTAACCGAGTCTGCAGTTAACCATTGGAAATGTACATTAAGCGCCCCGAAAAAGGCAATCAATGCGGTTAGCACCCCGCCTACCAATGTTGCTGTCTGTTTCCACCAATTAAGATCGGATAAGTATTTCATTTTTCATTCGCTCCCTTAGAAAAATTTTGTGATTAGGGTAATGATCCCATAAATTAAGCCCCCGCCGCCAAAAAGAGCGAGAGCCAAATCCCATTTTTTATAGCTGTTATTTTTCTTGATATTAAGCGTGTGTTCCAGCAGCTTATTTAATAGTTCCTGCTGTTCTTCTCGCTGCTCGTTTATAAGCTTTTTCTGTTCCTTCCCTTCCTCCAACAGCGTTTTTTCAATCCGCAGCTGGCCTGTTTCGACTGCTTGCATTTTGTTAGTTAAGTCTGCGTAATTTTTTTCTAAAGCAGTAATTCGTTCTTCGTGATTCTCAATTTTTTCATCCATGGTCAATTCTTCCAATGAATCCACGCCCCCGTCTTTTTGTTTCTCTATCGATTTTCGATCCGCCTCCTTTTGGTATAAAAAAATCACCACATTTAATCACTTGCATTATGACTGAGTAGTTGCTTGACCTTGAGAACCATCTGTTCTATCGGCTCCGTTAATACTATCCAAAACAGATTGCTTAATTAAGTCGGTTAACTTAGATAAGTCTCCAGATGCTGCAATATATTGATCTTTAGTCACAGTTACATAGCCATTTAGATTAAAAGTAGCTCCTGAACTAACAAAATTAAGACTTACCCCCGTATAATCAGATTCAAATCCGTTTGAATAGTTAAAATTGATTCCTGTTAATGTAATTTTCATTCTTTATCTTCTCCTTCTTCATTTTCATCAACTTTAAATTGATCACAAAGATAATCGTATGTTTCAGATTCTTTCCCTTCATATTCAACATCCTCAAACTTTTTCAACGCTTGTTTAATCGTACGAATCATTTCATTATGCTCACCACCTTCAATGACAACTTTTTCAGCATATAATTCTTTCAAGTCATTATTAAAAGCAACCATGTCTATAACGTCGTATTTTCCGTCAATGATGATTGCTTCGCCATTTTCATCTTTATTCGAATGTTCTTTAAGTAACTCAATGCGATCTTCTTCAACTATTCTAGCTTTTTCTTTTAATATGTTTATCAATCTTCTACGAAAACGAGAATGTTTACGTGCGAGCTTTAACCCATACATAAAATCAATCACTTGTACTAATTTTCCGTTTTCAATTTCTACTTTCATTTAAAAAACCTCCATTAATCTATTTCTGATAGTCTTTTTTCTAAATCTGCAACTTTTAAAACTAAATTTTCACATTGAGAGATATACGATTCTAGCAATTGTTGTTGCGATTCAATGATTGGTATCAAATAAGTCCAATATGAGCTACTTTGTGTAGATACCTCAACTTTTTCACCATCCCCTTCGGTTCCAAATGTAGAAAACTTGTCAAGAGACAAGTCCTCTGTATTTTCTACAATATTTTCATTTTTTAATTTTTCTTTTAACTGTTCTAAAAAATTATTTACATCCATTTATAACCACCATCCTTTATCCTACTGCTGTTGCTGTCCAATTTGTATTATCAGCTACAGCAATCCAACTTAACCATGTATTGGTTGTATTTGTACGAGTAACCCATATTTTACATCCTGTTGTTGTTTCATCTGTAACTCCCCAACCTGTAACGGTTGTTCCTGGCACCGTTGAATTAGGTGTGACCACAACGGTTGGAACAATAGGGAATGTCTTCCCAAAACTTATTGCCTTATAAGTCGGAGTATTGCTAGAACTTGGCGTAATAACAACAGTTCCGCAAGCAATCATCATGCTTTTTTCAGTATGGACTACATCTCCGTTTAATAATAATCTACCATTACGTGCACGCAAACAATCGGCTTGCGTAACATCTAATACAGTAGCTGATGTTGACCATGGGAACAAAATACCATTACCATAAAAATTGGCAATTATGGTATCGGCACTTAATGACGATGTAGTGATTGATCCACCGTTAATATCAGTGGAACCATTATTATTAATCACGCCTACTGATCCCGCATCTATCAAGGTTTCACTCGTTATTGTTGAATTAACTTCGGTATTAAATAGCATCGCTCCGCCAAAAGTTTCAATCGTTTCGATCGTTGTCGTCGAACCCGAAACAGTTGTTTTTGTTGTCATTATCGAATCTTGAGATATAGTTAGACTCCCGCGATCTCCAGACGAATTGAATGTACCTGCATTTATTGTGACGCCCGTTAATGTACCTGCGGTAACGTTCCCTAAATTAGCACTAATTGCTGATAAAGTTGATACTGAAAGTTTTGTCGCGTCAATAGTTCCAGCGGCAATACGTGCGGCGTTAAGCGTCCCTGTGGTGATATTGGACGCGTCGATATTTGTAACAGTGGCTTTGCTTGCATCCAACGTCCCCGTCACAATATTTGACGCATTTATATTTTTGACGTTAATCACATTTGCGTCAATCGTGCCAGCGGTAAGCTTATTAGCCGATATGCTGTCAATCATGGCGTCTTTGATAACCGCATTGTCAATCATTGTCTGCCCGGTAATGTGCACCTTTTTGCCGTCGATCAAGATGCCCTCTGTGGATACGTTTATCTGATTGATCACATCGCCTTTTTGCACACGTAAATTGATGTCGTCTGATAATTGGCTAATCTGTGATTGAGTAGCCAAATCCTCCGGGGCCGGTGTCCAATCGGTGGCTTTATTGCCAACCTCCAACTTTGTTCCAGTGATATATACTTCTCCAGATTTTGATGCGTCATATACGCCTGCGTAAACGTTAACGGCTTTAACATTATCCCCGGTAGTAATGGTTATAGTCGCTCTATGCCATAGATTATCTGCATAAGTATAAAAATTTGTCGGAAAACCAGCGCTACCATTTGAAATCTGAATAGCAACCTTACCATACGTACTTATGAATTTATACCAAAATGAATAGGTATAGGTGGTATTTGGCAAAACAGAAATTGAATCCTGTGCAAATCCCCATCCTTTTGTTGCAACATCGGCAGATAAACGAACTACTTTTTCAAATCCTGGCATTGTGTTGTCCGAAATAACTTCCCTGATTGTGTTTGTAGATGTACCAGGATTCCATTCCCGCCAACTTGTAAAACCATTTGAAAAGTCGCTATTTTTTATTAAGTTCCTTCCACCAATTTGCAAATTATCGAGATTTGTTTGCACAGCGCTAATACTGCTCGTCAAACTATTTGCAGTAGCCGTTAGTGCCGTCTGCGTCGCATATTTTGCGTCTGCATCCGTTTTTGTAATACGCGCCGCAATTTGGTCAGCCTGCGCGGTCAAAGTTGCTTCTGCCGTGCTAACCCTACCCGTTAGCGTGTCAACGGTCGATTTATCGGCTTTAAGCTGTATTGCATTGGTGTTTTGCTGAATAGCCGTTTCTGCAGAGTCTACACGCCCCGTAAGCGTGTTTACGGTGGTCGTGGTGGCATAGCCCTTAAGCGCGTTATCTATATCGTTTTTGGTATAAACACTGGTTGCATCTGCCTTTTTCTGGGCTTCTGCCATTGCATCCTGGGCTTTTGTCCACGCATTGCTGGATTGTGTCGCCGCATCGGACGCTACCTGTTTGGCTGTGTTTGCTGTGTCAACTGCATTATTTGCGCTTGTAACTGCGCTGGAGGCATCTGATTGGGCTTTTGTTGCCGCATCCTTTGCTTCCTCTGCCGCTTTCGCCGCCGCGTCCCCTCTGGCTTCCGCATCTGCGGCTGTTTGCTGGGCGGCTTGTCCGACTGTTGCCGCATTATCTGCGGCTGCTTGTGCGGCACTAATCTGTTGTTCAAGTGCGGTGTTGTCAACATCTGTTATCCATTGTGTGCCATCATAATGCTTAATTGCTGTCACATTGCCGCTACTATCCTCCACAAACCAAATATCACCGGATTTTGGACTGGTTGGCGTTGTTGCGCCATAATATGCTTTGTTTTTGCCGTTGGCGGTCGAAATTGCTGTCTGTGCTGCTTGTGCTGCATCTGCAGCTGTAGCCGCCGCCTGCGTGGCCGTCTGGGATGCAGTCTGTGCCGTTGCTTGGGCTTGCCCTGCTGTATCTGTAGCCTGCTGTGCAACAGTTGCTGCTTGCCCGGCTGTGTCGGTTGCATCCACTGCAATTTTTGTACTTTTTGTAAACGGTATATCTACGCTACCTAAAAGTGTCATGTTCTCACCTCTCTAATAACTAAACACCCGACTTTTTCCAGCACCAAACCGGGTTGCATAGATTTTTCGGCTAGCCCGGTCGACGGTAAATACATCCCACGCATCTTCTTCTAGCGTTATAACCGGGCGGTCTGGCATTTTGCCGGCGTAATCGTTGCGGGCCAGTGAATCCAGCGTTTGAATAAGCAGCATCCCGTTTTTGGTCATGCTGCTGTCATAATGGACGTGCCCGCTAATAACAGCAATCACCTGCCCTTTGCCTTGGCCTGTAAAGTCCACCGATACGCTGCAGGTGTAGTCTGCTGTCGTCCCGGATCCGGTGTATGCTGTGCCGTTTACAAAGGCCGACAGGATGCCATACAGGATGTCGCTGTTAATCTGCGCATCCGAATTAAACGTGCCCTGCAAAGGTGCATGAGTAAAAATTAAAACTCCCCAGCCATTGTCAGGGAGTTTCAGGGCCGTATTGGCCAACCAATTTAATTGTGCATTCCTAAACGCCGATGACCATTGAGACGGATATTTATTGGTTCCGTCTTTCTGCGTGATATATGGGTTATCGAAAGAGTTCAGGCAGATCACCCGGATCTTTTGGACCGGGAAATCTTTATACCCGTATAGTCGTTCTTTTTCCGCCGGATTAAGAATAAATGCCGGATCCATATATTTGCTTAGAATTGCGTACCGCTCGGACGGCTGCAGGACGGATCGCATCAGGTTTTTATCATTGTCATGTGCATACCAGCTGTTATCGTCGTGATTGCCGTTTAGATAAACGACCGGTGCAGTAGAGGAGGAATAAAGGGACTGGGCCGCGTCCTCAAAGTCATTTAGCATCAGGTTTTTTTGCTCGTCCCCATCAACAAGGTCGCCGCCGTGGACGACGAGATCAATTTTTGCCCGATTGGTCAGATACGCAACGTTTTGCATGTGTAACGTGCTGCGGCTTTTTAGATTGTTGCCGTTTTTGGATGCTGTTGCATAGTGCGTATCCGTAATAAAAGCGATGGACAGCGTTTCATCTGTTTGCACCTGCGCCAGCTCATCCACGACAAAATCAATGCCGTTTTTAAAATAAACGTCGATACTCGGCAGGTCCCCATCATCTATCTTGCATCTGATTGTGCACCCCGCAACCTCTATACCGACAGAGATCACGTTTCCCATGCCTTTATGTGCATCGGCCCATTCCTGATCGTAATTGCCGTCCGGATTGATTTTCTGCCAGACAAAAACTGATTGATCCAGCGTGGACGTTACTTCATCTTTTCCTTGATACACGCGAACAATAATGCGCTTTTGGCTCGTGGTATCGGCAAAATCGGTGCCGTCCGGGGTAAAATATTCTACCTTGTACCCCTTTGCCTTTTCGGCCGCATCATGTGCAGCTTTCGCCTTTGCCTGCAGGTCCTGCACAATTTCCGGTGTAACGGCAACAATCTCGATAAACTCGCCAACCGTGATTTTGTTATTTGATGGATTTGCTTCCGATTCGTCAATTTGGATAGCTCTGGCACTAATTGTTAATTCCGGTTGCATCTCAAAATCCACAATCTGGAAATGGTCTCCTAAATTTGGCTGATAGCCGAGATGTGCGACATCCACGGTGTAATTGTATTTTGGATGGTTGTATTTTTCTAGCTGCTCTTTGCCCCAATGCAAAAGGCCGTTTGGGTTTAGAATCTGATCATTTACGACGTACCCCTCTAGGTATGGTCCGCCATTATTATACCGATCGTTTGCGTCATCATCTATCAAATACTCACGGCCGCCGTTAACGGATGCAATGGACGCCAGCGTTCCATCCTGCTTTTGCCCTCCGTACACATACAATTTCGTGTACATTTCCTGGTCGCTGCCGGTTCGGGTAATTCCTTGCAGGTTATGGGAGTATTCCAGCCGGTAGCCCTTAGATTCGCCCAGTTCATCCACAAAATCAATCACTTTTCGGATGATTTTGCCATTATAGACCTCAACATAAGCCCGGATTTCTGCACTAAATTGATTTGTAAGCTGATCGAGCCAATATTGGGCATTGTTACCAGCAGAAAATTCAAACGAAAAAGCTCCGCCGTAAAAATAGTTTTCGCCGATTTCCCAGCCGGAACCCCCCAGTACATAATTAAATAAATCTTGGCTTGATACGTTGGCCATCGTTTTTGCCGGTACAATTTTGTGCGTTAAGTCCCACGCAAGCAGATTAAGGCACTGCGCTTTTTTAACATGGACGGGGCCGATCACGCCATCTTCGACGTTGTAAATGCGGTAGACATAAAAATAGCCATCATTGCCCTGTTTAAGGAGATGATAGCCATATGTTATAAAATCTGTTTCCCGGTACCCGGTTGGCACGCTGATTTCGAGCGTATCGGCCCATATTTTGCCCTGGTCGTCTGCGATTTTAGTAGACCGCAGGTCATCGTAAAACTTGCAGCCTTTGCCGTTTAAATCTAAAACACCGCATGGGTTTAGATCGGAATCCAGTATAAGATACATAGGCTATCACCTCCTATTGAGTAGTAGGGCGAAATTCAAAATACCAATCCGCATCCGTCAAATCCGGGGAAAATGCAAAGGACTTTGGTACACCGCCCTGCATGGTAAAAAATTGCCCGCCGATATAAAAGTTTTTCATGTACACGGCTCCGTTTTTATAAACTGTATGGTCCTCGCAATTTATTTTTATTTCATCCCCTGCTCTTGCTATTACCGTTGGCGCGGAAGTTCCGCTATTTCCACCATTTATGATTTGCCACACAGCCACATCACTAAGTGCCAGCCCGTTATTTGTGTACTTTACTACCGGGTCAGCTGTATCCTCTTGGATGTCGTATTTGGCTATATACGCAGCCACTGCGGCCAGCTTTTGCGTATAAATTTTGCTTGTATCCGTCCATGTCTTTGTAATCGGTTTACTCCACATAGGATTGTGCTTGCTGTCGCATTTCATAGCCTGCACCGTAAACTTATTTCCAATCTTCTCCAATTGTATCCATCCGTAAAAATTGGAATAGGTGTCTGTGGACGGATCAGCTGGCAGTGTAAGTGTCTTCCACAGTTGTTCTGTTTTAGTCTTGCCTTTGCTTTTTACCTTTCTCGTACCGTTTTTTACCTTGATCTTTTTTGTAGTCGTTTTCTTTTTATTAATACTGCCTTGGTCATATACAATGTTGTGATATTTATCGCCATTAAACACAGTTACCTGCAAAATCGGTTTTGCACTGATACTATTATCTTTTAGGCCAATTTTTCCAATCGCTTTACCGTCTTGATCTAATAGATAAAGTTCAACTTTTCCCTTGGCTCTTGGGTAATATTGGTTATTCCATAGCCAAATGCGTACACGGTAATCTTCATATTGTCCGTTTAGATTCTGCTTCACAAGTGGCCCATGCCATTTGTCTTTTACTGGTTCGCCAAAATAGACACGTCCGCTGCTATCCAGCGAAACTTTTAAAGCGTCATTTTCGGTTCGCATGCTTCCGCCAATTACTCCATTTTCAGGTGTAAAGGTAAGCGTTTCATTCGTGAGAGATAGCCAGTTTGCCATTGTAGCGCAATCGTCGTGAAATACTCTAGGCTCTAAGTCCACCGGCGATTCGCCGGTATCCGGGTCTACATCTGACCCCACATAGACATAGTTTTCGTCCTGGTCGACCACTGCGATTTTTGTAACGTCTTTTTTCGGTATGCATGTAAAAACGGGATAGCATTCCGCTGTCCCGTCTGGTGTGATCGTTATAGGGCTTGTTGTTATGTCGTGCTGTTGGTATTCGCCGTAGCCTTTCGGGTCGCTACAGGAAAAGGTAAGCGTGCATTTGGTCCAACATGAAGCCTGGCTAATCCGTTCCGGTTTCGTTATGCTGCTAAAATGGCCATAATATTCCCATTCCGATTCATCACTGTAAACCATAGGATATTCATCGTCGCCAAGCGTAATAAAAGCAGTCGCTAAATCGTGAAATTTCTTGCTCGCTTCCTCATTTGAATCAGCCGGGATAATAATGTCAATTTCATCCACGCGCTGACCATAAGAGTTACCGAGAAATATTTTTCCAACCATGCCGGGGACGTCCTGGACATTTTCTGTAATTTCGGGCCCGATAGATTTTCTGATGTCATTAACAATAACGCCAAGATCATTTTTAGAATCTAGGCCGCCGAAATTAAACGTTCGTTCAACCAATGGACATCACCCCCTTAAATACATTTCTTATATTTGTCTCCCGGTTGCTATATTTTTTGTTATTGTCATATAGCTTTTTACCATCGAGGTAAACATTCGGATCAATGTTTGCTACAAGATTTATTAATTGTTTTAGCAGGTTATTTGTATCGGTCATATCAACCGTTACTGCTCCGCTCCCACCTGCGGAAGGCCCGGAAGAACCGTTCCCGCCAAGGATGGCCAATGCCTGCATCATGAGCTGAATTGCCCGGGTTTTATTTGTTAGCGGGATAACCATTTCAGCCTTGTTTCCCTCGCCGATTTTGGCGATCTGTTCGGTTGTCACAAGGCCACCTTTGGCATATCCGTGGCCTTTGCCCAGTGCGCTTAATGTTTTTCCATAACGGTGTTTTGCGTAGTTAAGGGCCGCCAGCAGGTTATCAAATCCGTTAAAAATGTTTCCGTGACCCGGGAATTTATAGGCGTTAAATGTCGCGCTTATTGTCTGCATCAAGCCCTTTGCAAGGTCCCCGGTAATCGTGTTTATATCTGTGTATCCATGTTGGACAGCAAATGGATTGCCACCCGATTCCGTTGCGATTTGGCGCAAAACCTTGTTAACCATTGCTTTGCTCGTAGACAGACCATTCATGGCCAGCGCGCGGATGACATATGGCCTCCAACGCTGGACGCCAGACCCGGACGGGTTTGCCGTCGAGCCAAACATTTTTTTGATCCAGCTTGCCGCATTCTTTATAATCATTTTGGCGGATCCACTGGCTATACCTCTCATAGCACCGGCCAAATTCGCGATTGAATTGCCAGCATATTTTTCAACAACCGTGTTTAATAGCTTAGTAGGATGACTTACATATTTCCAAATGTTATCTCCAATATTTTTAAGTTTGTCCCATCCTCCGGCAATTTTGTCTTTTAACCAACCAATCCCAGATGCATATTTTGGGATGCCTGCCAAAGTCATTATTTTTTTGGTGTTATCGCCGTCCACAACTTGTGTGCCTTTCGGCGCAAACATCATGGTCGGGCGATCTGGCGAAATGAACGTTTTTCCATTCGGGAATTGGATTAATTCTTTACGGTTAGCTCCGTTACCATCTCCGACAATCATTAAGCCGTCATGCGGATGGCCATCGGTGCCTTTTGCATATTGTGGAACGTTCCAATGCTTAATAAGGTGTTTAGCGCCAACCCGTTTTAAAACCCAGTTTACCCCTTTAATTACACCATTTACCGGCTTGCCAATAGCTTTAAGCAATGAGTTTCCGACGTGTTTGCCGGCATTTGCTATTGTTCTGGCGCCGCTTTTTATGCCGCTGGCAATTTTATGCGGCAAAGATTTAAAAATGCCGACAACTTTCGAGCTAAAAGATTTTACTTTTGAAAACATATCGCCAAGTCTGCCACCGGTCAATTTATTTAAAGCGCTAAATCCGCTTTTATAATAGTTTTTAGCAGTATCAAGCGCACTTTTTGTTGTTCTCTTGATGTCTCCACCGAGTTTTGACCACTTACCGGATACCAAATGTTTGAAGGTTTGAGTAGCGTTTTCCAATGTTTTATGGCCACTATGATAAGTCTTTTTCAGCCCGGTAAACATAGATTTAGCTGCTCCGTTTGTATGTTTGTTCAGCCAGCTATGTTTGTTTGACACCTGATTAGCCATGCTTCCAGCCAATTTTACTGCGGTATTTTTCATGTTACTAAATTTTGACTTAACGCCGGAAACCATACCGGAAACGTGAGATTTTACCGAGTTTGCCATTTCTTTTGCTTTTTGCTTGATTCCATTTACAAAATCACGGAATTTTTTCGAGTGCTTATATAGTGAAACTAAACCGATGGCAAGGGTGGCAACGGCTGTAATCACAATACCTATCGGGTTTGCTTTCATTGCAAGGTTCAAAATCCTTTGTGCAACGGCCCATGCTTTTGTAGCTCCCGCGGCTACTTTTTGAGCTGCTGCGACAGCGAGGATTTTCAACCTCTGCGCTGCCCATATCGCACTTGTTTTTCCAAAATTAAATGCCGCTTTAGTCATTATTCCAATCCATCTTCCGGACACTCTTGCTGTGTCACTTATAAACCCTTTAAATTTAACAAGCTGTTTAAATCCACCAACAAGTTGAGCGACGGCAGATATTCCGCCACCGATTGCCATTGTCATGGCTCCCATAGCTGCAGAAATTCCAAAACTGACCGTAACAACCCCGGCGCTTATTGCAATGAAATGCTGTGTAGCCGGCGATAGATGATTAAACCAGTCCACAGCTTTCTGAACTACCTTTGTGATTTTCGACAGGGCCGGCAATAAAGCATATCCAATCGTAATACCAGCAGTTTCGAGGCTTCCTTTCAACTGCTCGATTGTGCCTTTAAGATTTTTCATTTTCTGTTCGGCAACTTCGCTCGCTTTTATTTTGCTGATCGACTTTGCCATATCATCTGCGCCCTTCGCACCTTCTTTATATAGAATGTTGGCCGCCCTGATCGCGTCGGTGCCGAACATGGTCTTAAGTGCATATTGCCGCTGTTCTTCCGTCAAATTTTTCAGGCGGTCATGAAGTAACCCGGAGATTTCTGAAAGAGATTTCAGCTTTCCGTGTTGATCGTAAAAGGCGCTTGATGCAAAGCCGGAGTTTTTCGCGAGTTCTTGGTACTCTTTTTTTACCTTGCTTGCTGATGCTCCGGCGCCGGCTTGAATTTTTGCTAACTTTTGAAGGGCCGCATCTACATCTTTGCTGGAATGCGATGCTGGCTTGATACCTCGATCAACAAGCCATTGATACGCAGCGCCAACGTTTTTAGTTGCGAGCCCGAGTGAATCCATCATATCAGCAGCCGATTTTGTTGACGGCGAAAGGTTAAGCAGCATTGTTTTAAGCGATGTACCTGCGTCCTGCCCTTTTAAGCCGTTTTGGGCCAATTCTGCCAAAGCTGTGTTAGTATCTTTAAAACTCAACCCAACGCCAGCGGCAACCGCAGAAACGGAGGATAATGCGAATTTCATTTCGCTAACATCGGTTGCGGATGCATTTGCCGCGCCGGCCAGTTGGTTTGCCGCATCGGCTACGGAAATATTATCATCCTTGAATGAATTCAAAGCTGTAGAAGCTATTTCTGCAGCATCTTTTAAGCTTAACTCTCCGGCTGTTGCCAAATCGAGCGCGCCCTTTAGCCCACCATTCATAATGTCCTTCGTTGAAACGCCAGCCTTTACCAGTTCTTCAATCCCCTGGGCTGCTTCTGTGGCGGAATATTTTGTCTTACTGCCCATTGTAATGGCCAAGTCCTGCAATGCTTTTCCGTACTTTTTAGCATCGTCTGGATCCATGACAGATTTTACGTTTGACATTTGGCTTTCGAAGTCCATCGCCGACTTTGTTGCCAATCCGAGCCCACTGCCCATCGCTAAAGTGGCCCCACCAAAAAAGCTACTGATTGATTGACCAGTAGCTGAAATTTTATCGGCTGTATTTTGTAATGATTTACGAGCTCTACTCAAATTATCCTGAAACTTAATCATTCTGTCAGAAGAATTGCCAATTGCTCTATCAAGTTTCTTGTATCTATCAATTGCGGCAGCCTGGGCAGCCTCTAATTTTTGGATAGCTAGGCGCTGATCTGCTGTAGCCGAATCGTCCTTGCCTTTAGTCCTGATGAGTTCAGCCAGTTTTGCCTTTTCTTTGTCGATCAGTTGGTTTCGTTTATCAATAACAGTTTTAAGCCCGTTGTATTCCTCTTTGTTAGCGGCCAATGACCGGCCCATTGCTTTATTTTTTTGGACAAGTGCTTGTGTACTTTGTTCAACCCGTGAGATTTCTTCCCGCAGATCATTCATGCCGGATTTTTCATCAGCCAGGGCACGTTCTGTTTGGCTTAATTGTTTTCTATAAAGTGCTTGTTTTTGTATATTATCATTTATTTTTTTCGCTAAGTTTTGGGCTGCTTTTGAATTTTCGGTGCCAGCTTCTACATGTTTTTTGTAACTTGCTGTAAGATGTTCATTTTCTTTTTCGAGTAAGGCGATAGTACTTTTTAAGTCTTTATAATTATTTTCTAATTTACCGAGATTGTCACCTACAGCATCATAAACTTTTAGGTTTGCCCTCATGGTGCTCAATTGAGTTTTAAGGGACCTTTGTATATTTGCCAGTGTGTCCGTGAATTTTGATCCATCCAAGCCGAGTTTAATAACCATGCTGCCCAATGGCTTACCAGTTTGCGGCATATTTTAACCTCCTTTCTTAGATACTATCGAAGAAATCTTCTGCGGACATGACTTTTCGAGGTGTAGAAGATAACATTTCTAAAGCACCAAAATAATCCGATTCGTCAATGTCATGGAAAGAATATCCCGCTTCCATCATTTTTTGATAGAGTTCTTTCATGTTTTCATAGGCTTCTTCCGGCGTTACTTTTTTCCCGTGCCATCATTTTCCCCTACTCCCATTACTTGCTCGAGGACATCAGTTAGAATGTTCATTCCGCTTTCTGCCGGTAGATTGTCCAGGATGTAATCCGGTGTAAGGTCTTTGTCCTCGAACAGATCGACAACGAAATTAAGCAATGCGTCAAATGTTTCTAGTTCGTTCATTCCCTGTATATCTACTTGCAATTTCATTGCCTCACGAGTTTTTCGAAAACTAACAAAATCTTTTTTAAAGACCTGTGTTCTTCCTGTTTCCTGATCAGTGATTTCTAAGCGTACTCCCATTTTTCATCCCTCGTTTCATCATTTTAAAAAAGGCTGGGGATACCCCAGCCATGCCATCAGCCAGCAGCAGGACTAGTAGCAGCCGGCATAATAAATTTTTCAAAATCCTCTTGCGTGGTCCCATCTGCTTCTTTTGCTTTCGCATAAATGTAACCATCTTTTCTAGAAATGCACTGCATGGTAACTTTGTCCTCCGAAAGTTGAGAACCGTTGTTATCCGACGTTTTAATATCTTCACCGTCAAATGTAAATTTGCCTTTTAACAGGCCAAGATAAAGGCCTTTTCCTTGTTTGTCCTTAGAAATAAGCTCCAGGACGCAATAAGGCGGTGTTGTATTTACGCCAACTTTCGTGATTTTAGTTGTGGAATCCTGTTCGCGGCCCAAAATTTTGTTTACCGCTTCCGTTCCCAGATCATCCAGATCAGCCACGGTCAATTCGCATTTAACTTCACTTGTTCCTTTAGCACTTACATAAAACGGCACGTTAGATGCATAGACAACGTTCATATTTGGCGCTAGGCCGGAAATATTGGCCTCAATTGTACCGCCGGATGATCTATCAATTGTAAATGTGTCTGTTACTTTTTCATTTTCATCAAGAATGCTAATTTTAGCCGCATCAAAACCTACTACTGCCATTCTTTTACACTCTCCTTTTTTAATAAAAAGAGCCCGCAGTGCGGACTCGATTTTATTTGTATGTTATTTTTTGAAATCTCCATGTTGTAACAAGCAGGTCAATGGTCGGATCTTTTACCACTCCAAAACTCCAATATTCATACCATCCGGCAGGCTCCATAATATTTGCCAGAATATCATCAAATTCGTTTAGATTTTCATCATCATACGACGTCCATATTTGCAACTGTACGGCGTTTTGTTTGCTAATGGGCCTATTGCTCGCAAAATCATACGGAACGCCTGATATAGGCGTAAGCAAAGCCACAGGGGCACTTTCGACTGTTTGAAATTCTTCTGGGATTAACAGAGCAAAACATTTTTCTGGCGGAATGATGGCAGAAAACTTTTCATCAGCTAACAATAGGTCACGGACCTCTGTTGTTGGCAGCGTCACAGCCCGAACGCCTTCTTTATTTTTTTAGCCATCAAGTCAAAAGCGGCATCTTTCGTTTCCTGCGTCGTCCGCTCGATAAAATGTTGCCCCTCTATGCCTGCGCCCCAATGACGTTTTCCGGATTTATCTACCATACCCCCTGTTCGCATTGTCCCCGTTTCAACAAAATGAACACGCCAATAGGTATCATGGCCATATCCCACAGTTGCTGTACCGTCCCGCCCGACAGATACATGCACATCGTCCTTCATGTGCTTAAATTTCTTGTGTTCCTGGCCATTTTCGTTTTCAAGCTTAAATTGCTCATTCCAGCTGCGGTACTTGCTTTCATCCTCATATGGCGTGTTTTCTTCCAGTCTTTCAGCGACGTATTTTGCGGCAGTTCTGACGGCTTCCCGATTTACCTTGTCACTTTTCCTGGCCATGTTTTTCAGGACCTCATCCACGCCGCCCGTATCGACTTCCACGCTCATTACGTCACCGCCTTTGCAATGATATTGGTAAATTCTTTGTCATATTCTCCGGGCACGATGTTGATAATGTTATATAGCTTGTTTTTATAAGATATTTGGAGCTTGTTGGTAATCTCATAAGCTTGTAAATACCGGATAACAAAAGTGACTGTATCTTCCAGGACTGTACCAACTGTAGACTGCATATCTTTCAGATTTTGCGTGTCCAAACTCGCCCAGCAGCTGTAAACTGGAACAGGCTTTGAACTCGGTATGCCGTTTGCATTCGGTACAGATGACTTTTTCACGAATGTAATGCGGTCATTCAGCTGCCCCGTTGTCCTGTAAGACATAATAATCACCTTTTAGCGACAGAATTAGAGATGTAACCCCGAACGGTACTTCCTGAAATGCTTTTTCGCTTGTTGCTGATCGTGTTTTGTAATAGTGATCTGTCAGCATTAAAACGGCTAAATCAAACCTCGGATTATTATTATAAAAGCCGTCGACATCATCACCGATAGCCTTTTTGATATAATCAGACGCCGCCGAATAGAGCGCTTTAAGCAACTCGTCGTCGGCGTCTGTATCAATTCGTAAAGCCTGTTTGATATTTGAAATATCAACATCAGCCATTATTTATCAACTCGCAGTCGTTCCGGATGTTGATTGCGTCTGATCAGCAATTCCGGCAAAGGATGCTACCACCATCGCCTCCGTGTCCCACAATTCGACATCGAAACGGTCAATCGCCCGAATTTTGGTAGTATCGGTTTCAAACGCCCCGGCTCCGACGTTTGTAGACATCAGTGACAGTCTTTCGCGGTCAAACAGTTTAACTGCTTCCGCCATGTCGCCGATATACAGCGGGTATGTTGGGTTGGACGCTGTCCCACCGTTTGGCAACCACCGGTCAGAAATTACGACCAACTCCTTACCAAACAGGGACGGAACTTGTTTCAATGTTTGCCCAGTTGGCGACGTCGGTGCGAAAGAATCAGCAACCACCATAGGCTGCAGCAAATAACGTCCATCAGAATCTTTAACCTTATCCAGAACATTGAAACCGGATTGGTTAGTGTAAAACCTTGTAGTAGCTCGCAAAGCTGGGTCCAATTGGGTGTTAAAAATGTCCTTTATCCCGTCAATATCCTTAATCGTTTTCTTTTGGACATTCGGAAGTTTATCAAGTGCTGCCAAAATAGCATTGTTGCGCGTCACAACTTGCTTTTTAGCAAGCCACTGCTCAATGTAAGCTACAATCTGCTCAGCCGTATCTTTAAGCAGCGTATTCGACAGCGTAGAAATGCCGGCATAGCGTTTAATCATATATTTGACCAGCGTGAAATTCGGATCGTCGTTGTTTCCGATTGTGCCGAATTCGTCATCAATATTTGTGAACGGTGTTACATCCGTCCATTTTTCCAGAACGCGCGATCCGCTCGACGTAGAAACAGGAATTACACCAACATATTGCTCAAGCGAATTATATTGGCGCTTCAAAGCATTGATATTCGTTTGAATGTCTTGCGGAATTGTTAAGCCCGCGCCGTTCCCGTCGCTGTCAAGACTTGACCCGATCGCATTTTGCGGCTGGAATTTGCCGGTCATCAAGTCCTTAAAATCTTTCGCAAATTGCTTAACCATGTTTTCTGGCACCTCTTGGCGGCTAATTTTTGGCTCGGATGCCGGCTCAAGATTTTTTGCGTTTGCTTCAGCTTCATCTAGTTGCTGTTTCGCAAGATCACGTTTTGCTTTTGCTGTCTCCAGCTTATTTTTTAGATCGTTAATAGCATCGACTGTGATGCTATCATCCACAAGGGCAGTTTGAATTTGATTTTGAATATCGGACACTTTTTGCCCTGCTTCAATCCAGGCATTTCTTAATTGCTCAATGTTCATGTTATCATTCTCCTTTTAATGCTTTTAGTTTTTTGGCAAGCAAATTGCTTTCTGACCGTTTTTCTGGCTCTGTGGAAGGATCAATAAGAGCCTTTGGAACGTTTTTATATCGCCCGGCCCATTCCTGGGAAATGGATGCTGCTGCTTGATTTGCACTTAAAATTTTGTCACATAGACCGTAATCAAATGCTTCTTGTGCAGAAAGCCAAGTCTCTGCATCCATTAGCTGCGTAATCGTCTCCAAATCCAGCTTGTCGCCGGATTTTTCAAGGTAGACTTGCTTCAAGCTGTCTGCGATATGGTCCAGATCGTCAGCCTGTTTTCTAAAATCTGCTGCGTTTCCGTAGGCAAATGACCACGGGTTGTGAACCATCATCATTGCGTTTGAAGGCATGAAAATAGTGTCTCCGCTCATGGCGATCACGCTTGCGATAGAGGCAGCAACCCCATCTATATAACAATTTACCTGTGCTTTATGCTGCTTAATCATGTTTCCAATGGCGATGCCGTCAAACACATCCCCGCCCGGGCTGTTAATGTGCAAATTGATGGTCGACACATCTCCGAGCGCATCCAAATCGCGTTTAAAAGTGCTGGCCGACGTATCAGACTCATCCAATTCCCACCCACTTGTGGTTATTTCACCAAAAATAAAAACATCCGCACTATTTTCCCCGGATGCTTGCATTTTCCAAAATTTATTTGGCTGTTTTGCTTTCGGCACTTGATCCACCTCCTTTCCGTTCAGTTGCTGGTGTATCTATGGTGTATAAATCTCCAGAAACCCATAGTTTATTAGCGTTAGGATCATTATCAGGCGGCAAATCCTCTAAAATTCGGACATCATTCGGTGTTAAAAATCCGCTTCTGATGCCGATTTGATAAAATGATCCACGCGTTTTTGTGTCGCCTCTTAGCAAAGCATTCATGTTAAACTTGAAATGGTAGCCTTTTTTTCGTTGTGCTTCCGTCAATAATTTTTTGTTGAATTCTTCCTCATATTGCCGGATAGTTGCCGCTAAATTGCCGGTAACAAATTCCAAATTCAATTGTTCAAGCGAATTATATGATCCATTCGAATTGCCCAGAAAGTGTTCCGGTATGTTGTAAACCATGGCGACCTTTGACCGCGTGACCTGGTCAACGTCAAGAAGTTTAGAGTCAACAAGATCGCGTTCAATTCTGCTGATTGTCACGCCGTTTTCTTCGAATAGTACGCCGCCATTGTCTTTATAAAACTGTGCGATTCGCTTTACAATTTCTTTTTGCTGCTCCTCGTCCATATTGGTGTCATAATGGACAATAAACCCTTCATTTGTTCCGACTAATTGATCAAGTGAAATTTTTTTCACTTGTAAATCATAATCAATTGTATTTTTTAACAATTGCATCGGATTTACGCCTTTTACAGACCCAAAACGAGGAAATTTAAGATGCAACATCTGCGTATAGTGCATATACATCGTTTCTTTTACCATACCGTTATCAATCGCCGATACGGCATAATAAAGTTCGCCTGTCTTCACGTCAAATAAAGGCTGGCAGGCTTCCGGTTTAACCAGCGCCAAATCAACAATATTTCCGTTAATATCCCGGAAAATTTGCACATACACATTTCCTTTTAGGTTCCTAAGTGCCTCGATGTCGCGTCTAAAATCAAATCCGGTAAAATATCTAGGCCCATTCACTAGCAAATTATATGCCGGCACGTCTGTGGGCTCATTATAGGACCCATCATACAGTTTTAATGGCATGCTAGCAAATGTATTGGAAACCCTGCTGATCGCGCTGAAAATCGACTCTGAAAGCTCTCCGACGTTATTAAACAAATCGGATGATGAAAGATCATTGATTGAGTAAAAATTTGATTGTACGGATACAAGGTTTTTGAAAAACCGTTTTATCCGATCTTTTAGTTTCGTTTCCATCACCCCCTTACAGCTTTTTGAGATCGCTAACGCTGAAGAATGAAACCTTCGCAGGTCCTGCCGGCTTAATCAGCATTGGAATAGCAAACGTGTGGGCGTTCAAAGTGGCCGCAAAACCATCAATTTTTCGGTTTTTCGACTGCTTTGTAGGGATCCAGTTTTTGTTCCTGTCCTCTACAAGCCGCACATTGTTCAAGTACCATCTATAAATCTTGCTATTGTTGAAAATAACTTTACCATCAAGCATTAATTCCTTGAAGTTTTGCAATGGCCCGCCGAGTGTTGTAAATCCCTGGATAACTTTTTCGGTATCAAAACCGTAATCTTCTAGGGCCTTGTTTAAAAATAAGGCCTTTGCCTTGTCATATCCGATTTTTTTAATCTTATAGATTTGAGATTTCTCGACAAACCAATCAAATACATATTCATATTTCACGTAATCACCTGGCACAATGGTCAAATCTCCGGCTGTCTCCCATTCTCTCAATCGCGGCTGGTTGTTGTCGCGATCATATCGGGCTTGCGGTATCCAGCTATGATGCATAATAAATATGCTGCCGTCATCCAATGGAAATTCAAGCACAGCCGCTGTGAAGTCTTCCGTTTCTGATAAGTCGTATCCGCCAAAGCAGACGCGGCCTTTCAATGTATCGACATCAATCACGCGGTTGTTCTTATTTATCGTAGCAACATCAACAAATGACAGCTCGTCAACATCGCTAAAGATGTTAAATTGTTTTGTCATCCAGTCGGCCTTTTCTTGTGGGCTTTTCCTGTCCTTTTTCCAGTCGGAAACGAGGTTCACAAAGTCCATCAATCCAATGTTCGGGTTTGCCTTGATCCAAAGTTCCGGGTGATCAGCTTCTTCCGTCTTGTCCAATTTGGCGATAAAGTAAAATGTCCTTTCGTCCAAATTTTCATCCAAGCTTTCTAAGCATTCATGCGCTGAATCGTAATAGCTCATCAATGGGCCATCTAGTACATATCCAGCCGTTGTAATGTATATGATTAATGGCTGTTTACGGGCGCCCCTTGATTTTTTAATAACGTTGATCAGCTTAAAATCCTTAAACTCGTGTATTTCATCAAATATGCCTAAGTGCGTATTCAATCCGTCAAGACGTTTACTGTCGGATGCCCTGGCTTCAATCTTCGAATAGGTCTTGTCATATTTGATTACGGACCGCTGCGGCTTGTATCGTTTAGATAAATAAGGCGATTTTTCAACCATCGCTTTCGCTTCGTCAAACAATTCATGCGCCTGCTGCTCGGCGTTTGCCAAAACATAAATACGGGCACCATTTTCGCCGTCAAAGCCCAGCATATAATTCGATAAACCGGAAATAAGCGTTGTTTTCCCGTTTTTCCGGCCAACAAATACCAGGCCTTCACGGAAACGTCGGATCCCGGTATCTTTATGCACCCATCCGAACAGATTGCCGATGACAAAATGTTGCCATGGTTGAAGGACCAACCGATCAAAGTCGCCTTTTGACGGTTTACATTTCTGCTCGATAAATCTAATCGGACGATGCGCCTTTTTCTCATCAAAGACCCACGGAAAATCATCCGTTCCCTGGCGCTCCAAATCTCGCAGATGCCGCTTTGCCGCCAGAATATTCTCTTTGCTAGCTGGAATTGATCCGTCAACAAGCCTTTCTGCGTACCATGTTGTTAAAAGTTCCGGATAGGGTTGCTCGAGAATGCCTCCCCAGCTTTTTTGCTCCGCAAGATAGCCTTCCCACCATTCTTCAAGCTCGGAATAGTTCATTTCCAGCAAAGGCTTAGAAATCGTCGTCGTCATCTTCCTCATCTTTGCTTAGATTAATGGCTAATCTTGCTCTTGAAGCCGGGGAAAGCCCTAAATCAGATCCGAAAGATCGCATTTGCATTGCTGCATCTTTCATGCGCAAAATAAAAGGGTTTGGCCTGTCGCCAACCCATAGCCCGTTCTCTTTAATTTGTTTTTTAAACGTTAAATATTGTGAATAGGCATCACAGTACATGGCGAGATGCCCGATGTCGGCCTCATTGATCAGCTCAACACTCAACAATAATTTTGCCAAACGTTTAAATTCCTTTTTAGCTGTTTCATCAAGCCACGACGGCGGGTTCACATGCGCGGCGCTCATTTTCATTTTTTCTTCTTTTTCTGCCCGCCGTTTTAGCTCATTGGTGTTTTTCTTTGCTGGGTTGCCCTGGAGCAATTGCAAGCGTGCATTTTTTGCTGGCGTCGGCATATTATCACCACCCTTCGTAAACTTTTTGAAAATTTTGGCTGAACTGGCCGGCTAAAAAATATTGATCGGCGGCAATATTGTGAAGGTAGGTGCGCACCGTTTATATGACGACGGGCTTTTCGATTTTGGAGGCAGGGGGGCTACCCAATCACCTCGTTGTTTGCGTAAAATTTGAAAATATCTTTTCGCCGCTTCGGTTTTTTCTCACCGCCTGGCTTTTCCGGGTGCTCTTTGTTGTGGCATGCCGGACAAATCGTTTCCAGATTGTCCATGTCAAGCGCCTTTTCCGGTGCATCCTTGAGCGCTTCAATATGGTGCACGATGTTTGCCTGCGTGATGATGCCACGTCTCAAGCACTCCTGACACAGATAATGGTCCCGGATGAGCACAGCCTTCCTGCACCGTCTCCACGCTGATGATGCGTAGAATTGTTTGGCTGATTCGTCAGTGTACCTAATCATCCACAGCATCAATATCCTTTAGCTCATCCGCCAGTGCCTTTGCATGCCGAGCAATTGCATCAAGCTTTTGTGTCAGCTTGCTACTGTCAATGTCAACCGTTACATGCATTTCAGATAATGGTTTATGATCCGTTTCCTTTGTGCCATGTAGATTTGGCCTGATTCTCGCGCTTGGAATGTCCATCATTTCCTTCTAATAGCTCCCCTCCTGCGTTCGTATATGTCCCGATGTATGCCCATTAATTCTTCCCATTCGTGCATACTTGATGGAGGTTTGCTATCTCTCATATGTGCACGAAACTTCTTACGCTGTTCGTTTGATAACCGTTCATTTAGTTTCATATCCCATCCACCGCTCGTTTGTATATTAAAAGCGCCCATCCATATGGATAGACGCTTGAGGCAGAACCACCAAATGCTGTTTCCGCAGCATTTTTAATTCTTTCGATACTACAATAATATCAGGTTAAAAGACGAATGATCATCACAGTTTCTTTATAAATCATTCGCGTTTTCTTTATTTTGTCTTTGCGAAATACTCTGCCGAATTTTTTATTGTTCTTCTTAAAGTATTCTGTCCTACAGGTGTCAAATTTACAAAATCAAGCCTCTCATGTAGTTCTTCAAGATAATAATCTTTCAACAATCTTCCAATAGAGGCATTAAAGAATAAAGAAGCAAATGCGTCAACTCCGGCAAAGTCGAGTACAATTTTTTGATTTTCCTTAATATGATCCATTATTACTTTGTATAATATGTCTCCATTTCTTTTTGAAAGACCACTCCTACCTATATGCTCTCGAACGTATATTCTAGTCATAGAACGCTCCCTCCTTAAATAATGAAAAACCCGCCTGTATACTCTTCTCGCCTATTTTTTATAAACTTCAATTCGCATTGCGATAGCAAACTTATAAAACATTCGTGGCTTAAACTTTGTATAGTAATAGGTTTCTCCCATTCCTAGCTTGTTGTATACTTCATAATCATAAAGTTCTTCATCTCCCATGTACTTTAGAATAAATGCCTCTCTCTCGCGCGGAGAAAGCCTATTTACCGCCTTCGCAAACCGGGTAATGTATTCCATCCTCTCACGTTCAAAGTCCGCCATACGGATTGCTGAGTCCTCTGTGGACGAGTGAAAAGCATTTGTGTTTGTCGGCGGAATCATGGAATAACTGGCTGTTATCTTTGGCAAAAACTCATCTTCTGTTTGAAGTGAGTAATATCTATATTTTGCAATGGCTTTTTCGACGTTTTTTTGTGTGGCATCTCTATCTATTTCGGGAATCAACAACGATAATTGGTCTACCATTCCAAGCCCTCCCAGTGTAAAATATAGGTAGCTGAACAAATATTTTACGGACTAGGGAAAGCCTGGTCTTTTTTTGTTTCAATCTACCCCTGTACTTCCAAAGCCTTTGTTACTTCGCTCTGTATCGCTTAATTTGTCTACTTCTTTGAAATCCATTTTAGCAACCGGAGCAATAACACCTTGCGCAATTCTGTCGCCTTTGCGGATGATGTACGTTTCATTCGGATAGATTTCGCCGTCCGTCCGATAATCGTTCCCGTCAATATGCGAGAGATATGGCACAACATTTTCGAACGGATCCTCGGCAATATTATCGACAATCACGCCAACCTCTCCGCGATATCCTGCATCGACGGTGCCCAGTTGCACACGCAATTTTGTTTTTAACGTGATGCCTGACCGTGGCCGCACCTGTAATTCATATCCTGCTGGTATTTCAAATGCAAGGCCTGTTTTTACGAGTACCGTTTCACCTGGCTTGATAGTGACATCTTCCACAGCGACAAGGTCAAAGCCTGAATCGCCAGCATGTGCATATTTCGGAATCACTGCATCCGGATGCAATCGTTTAATTTTGATACTCATTCCTTCATTTCCCTCCTCAACAATCTTTTTAATTTTAAATTTTCCCTTATCTCTGCCGACAATTTTTTACGCAGTATGGCATTTTCTTTCGCCATATATTGCAGGCCGTCCAGCAATTCTTCGATAAGCATTTGCTGCCAATCGTAAGCATCATCCGGGCAGTCATCCAGCGTCTGCCCATATGTTTCACATCCTTTTGAAATACGGGCATTTAGATTCCTAGCAATCATAATCATTATTTTTTCTGCGATATCTGAACTTGCTAACCTTGCCATTTTCTCGCTCCCCTATACTGATTTTTGTGAATAAGCGCGTACTCTTGGCCGCTTACCATAATTTTTGTCGGCAGTCCGCGCTTTACCTTAAGCACAGTAACGACAGGACGATATTTATCGCCTTTTTTGCGTGTCTTCATTTTTTTGCACCTCGTGTAAGGCACGTTTTCGGCAGGATGCCTTGTTTAATTAAATCCTTGTCCCGTATGCCATGGCGACTTTTCCAATATTGAAGGGTTCTAAGTTTAATATTTTTAATTCTCGCGATTTCTCGTACTTGTAATCCTTTTTTTCGCAAATTTATATATTCTTCCATTGTTATATTTACTTTGCTTTTTTCGGAGTGTTTGCCCATGTGCCTAGCGTTGTAAATTAGTTTTTTGAATTCCTTGCTTTTAGGATCCATGTCTAATGATTTGGCAATGTCCTTTTCTTCTACTCCTCTTCTAAGTAAATAGTTTAATTCGCTAATTTTCATATCATATCCTTTCTCCAAAACTTTTATTGTTCGCCATGTATAGATTGCGTTCATTTTTTCACCGCCTTCATCATTTTTGCTGTCCATTGGTTAACCATCTTTACGCCGGCAAATCTTCTTTTTCCATCCGCCGTGTATTCAAAATCCTTCCGCCATTCGCCCGTGTTCGTAATAGGGGAAATCAGTTCATATCCGCGTTTCTGCAAGTCCTCCACAGCTTGCTGTATTTCTTTTTTAGTCCGTCTGTGTAACGTTACCGGGTACATATTATTTAGCCCTCACTTTCGGTATTTCGGTTCCGCCCATTCGCTTGCAATCCATCCCGTGCCGGCTAGAACATATTTTGTAAAGGGAACAGTGTGTCAAGCACACCATTTCCCTATCTTCCTTTATCATCCACGGCTTGCGATCATCTGCCAAAATTACTTTGTTGTTCAAAGGCATCACCTCTTTTTATAGTTTTGTACGCTTTTTCCAATTCGCTTAAAGATAGCTCATACAGCTGCTTACCATCAGCCGTTTTAAAATAGCCGAGTGCAAGCAATTTTTCTTTCAGTTCGTCTTTACGCTGTTCAATTTCATTAAATGCCACCCTTTTATATTCCTCCTTTTGCTACATTGGTAAGATGCTCGTATTTTTTCTTAAGTATTTGAATGGTTTCTTGGACTGCGATCATAGCATTTCTCCATCTTTGCGCTTCTGCTTCCGCCAGTGCTTCATTTCGTCTTGCTTCTGCACCGATCACCTCCGCGGCCGCTTCCTTTTCTTTTGCTGTTTTGTACGTCACACCATCAAGTTCAGCACCGTAAACAATGGCGCTTGCGATTGTTTCCCGCCTTTTGGCTTCTGCCAGTTTCCAGGCTTTCACGGATTCGGCGTGAAGACCGCCGATGATCTCCAGCACCTGTCCGTAGATGGAAAGCTTGTCCATTAATTCTTTTGGTAGTTCCTCATTTAGTGCATTCGCCTTCTTGTAAAGCTGCGCAAGTTTTTCAGCGCGGTTCATAAAATCTTCGTCCAATCGTTATTAATAAATCGGATCCGCACTGGCTCCAGGATGTACGATCCCTTCCCAAAGCTTTGCATATTTCCGTATTTTGTACCGCAGCTTTCACAATTAACAACTGTTAACACCTTCAAATGTTTAAATGCGTTATTCGTAAAAATTCCGTTCAGATGAAATGCGTTATTCCCACAGTCCGGACAAGTAAATGTATCGTTTTCCTGCCCTAAAATTTCGATATCACTTGCCACGTTTTTCATCTCGCTTTCTCTTTTTATATTCATCCATTGTGATCCATCCGCCGTATTTTTTTACATACTTTACAACGGTTAATGTGTATGGATAACGCTTTTCAAATAACTTTCGTTTTAGCCTAAATTCCGGCGTTTCATAGCCTTTTACGTCCACGATTTCAATTGTCCCGTCATTGTGGATAATCTTAAAATCCGCCCGGTACTCTATCTTTCTGAAAGTCTTGCCATTCTTCCTGAAGCTATCTTGCAGCAAAAATACCGGTTGCCTTTCAAACGCCCGTATTTGCCCTGTACGGCGTTTTTCTTCCAGCATGATAAAATAGTCGGCTTCTAATTTAGAATCGAAATTTACCCCATCTACGGACGTCCTGCGGGCATTATACTTTGTCAACCTGTTCTACCTTCTCCCGATACAATTCTTCCAATTCTTCATCCGATAAGTTTTCTAAATACTCGCGGTTGTAATTAGTCAACATCTCAATTTGAAAACACATCATTTCCCTATCCATCATCAGAATGGCAGATCCTCCTCATTAATATCTATCGTCTCACTTCCGGGCTGAAATGGATCCGACGGGTCCGACGTGTACCGTGGTTCTTTCTTCTTTTGCTCCTGCTGTTTTGGCTCTAAGAATGAAACCTGGTCGGCAACAACTTCCGTCACATACACCCGTCGCCCATCCTGGCCTTCATAGTTTCGCGTTTGGATGCGGCCGTCCACGCCTGCAAGCGATCCCTTATTTAAATAGTTTGCGACGTTTTCCGCCGTTTTCCGCCAGGCGACAACATTTATAAAATCTGCTTGTTGCTCGCCGTTGTTTTTAAATGGCCGGTTAACAGCCAAGGTAAAATTCACAACTGCCACCCCGTTTTGCGTATATTTAAGTTCAGGATCGGCTGTTAATCTTCCCACTAAAATTGTTCTGTTCATCATGTTTCTCTTCTCCCTCCATAAATTTTTCAAATTCTTCATCCGTTGTATTCGGGATCAGGCCGGCTTTGAATAGATCATATTTGTCTGCCCAAAACCATGGGCCATATAGCTTTTCGTGCAGTTTTTCCAACTCTTTTCGCAGCTGCTCATTTTGGTGCGGGCTGTATTTCCCGCGGTGATGCTCCGCGCACAAAAACCGTATGTTTCGCCATCTCCCGCGGCCGCCGGCAGATTTAAAGCGTACATGGTGCGCTTCCAGGTTTTCGGTCGTCCCGCATACAAAACAAAATGCACCGTGTTTTTGTAAAGCCTGGTTATACTGTTCCTTTGTGATTTTCCCGCGCACCGACGCCATCGGGACCCGCCGGCCCTTTATTGTTTCGCCTTTCTTTTTGCGTCCTTTCCGCGGCTTTTTCCCAAGCTGTCGCTCTTTTGGATATGGCCTGTATTTAAATTCCATAGGCCATATTCCTTTCATAAATAAACGCCAGGGATGGGAATTTATTGTGCTCTTTGCGTAGGCTCCGGAATGTCACGTATTCTTTCCCGCGCAAAAGGCCAAAATCAATATCATATTCATAACAATTTACCGGATCACGGTTAAACTTGGACCGAAAAAACATCATGGCATCCTGTTTGGTTTCGGCGAAAATAAAAGCAAATTGGTTTTTGTTTAACTTTAGCGAGTATATTTTCACCTTGTTAACTCCCAAGATGTTCTTTTCATAAGACTGCCGGAATTTTTCCTGATCAATTTCTGCCCGGAAAATCTTACTCGCGTCGTCATCCAAATTGATTTTTCCGTCCGACAGCAAGCAATGGATGTAATGAGCCATAAATGGTTCTTCGTAACGGATGGCATCCTGGTATACATCCCTAACCTTCATCCTCGATCACCCCCGTAAACTCGTTGTATCGTGCTAAAACTGTGCCGACAGGGCCATTTCTTTGTTTCGACAATATAATCTCGAGCGTGTCGTCATTAATTTCTTTGTTGTAATACTTTTCTCGATACAAGAATATGATTAAATCAGCATCCTGTTCCACGCTCCCAGACTCTCGGATATCGGACATCATTGGCCGTTTGTTATTTCTTGCTTCGACTGCCCGGGAAAGCTGGGCTAAACAGATAACCGGAATGTTAAATTCTTTGGCCATGTTTTTAAGGTTTCTGGATATCTCCGTAACCTGCTGGTGCGCATTTCCACCATAAAACTGTTCCGGCCGAATAAGTGTTAAATAATCGATAAACACAATCGGCTTTTGGTCCGGAAACTTATGCATTAGTTTCCTGGTCTTTGCCCGCATCTCCGAAATTGTCTGGCCAGCCTTATCAAATATCTGGATGTTTGTATTTGCCACTTTACCGATGACAGCTGACCAAACATTTTTCTGCTTTTCGGATAGGGCAGACAGATTATTCATTTTCAGACGGTTTATACGGCCCGTAGAAGCTATCAGTCTATTGGTTATGAGCTCCTTCGACATCTCGAGGGAAAAGACAATTGGCAGACGCCCAGACCATCCAGCCTGCTTTGCAAAATGCAGCATTACGTCCGTTTTCCCCATGCTTGGCCGGGCTGCTATAATTGTCAGCTCTCCGTCTTGGAAACCGTTCGTCATTTGATTAAGCCTGGTAAGACCGGTTGTTACGCCCTTCTTTTCTTGCTCTTTTTGCCAGGGCGCTTCAAACATTTTTACAAGGGCGTCCGTTATCGGCGTATAGTCGTCAATTTGCTGTTCATTTATAGCATCCAGGCTGGATATTACTTTTCCAATCTCCCAATTTTCTTCACGGGCAACCGTTAGGATGTTTGTTTTCTCGCGATTTTTCCAGGACTCGATTATAAGTTGCTCATATTCCTCATACTTTTCCGGGTTAGCATAGCTTTCAATTTCATTCAGATACGACACGCCGCCAAATGTTTCAGGATCCGCTAGAGTGGTTAAAGAAATGATGTCAACGCTTTTGTTTTCTTTATGTAAATCCCTCATGATGTTGAATAAACGTTGATTTCTAGCGTCTTCAAATTGTTCCGGTCTAACTGTCGTATCCGCAATCAGATAGTTTTCTTTCAAAAAGCTTCCTAAGAGTGCTTTTTCGGCTAACATTAATCCTCACCAGCATTGATGTCGTATTCAAATTCTTTCGGGCGGGTAGGAGTATTTGAGTCGCCAGTAACATAATCTTGATTTAGATAGCTTTCAAATTTTGTTCCGAACAATGTTTCTGGTCTAAGATATTGATTCATTTTCGTATCATGCAGCCATTCAGCTGTTTTTTTGTCTATAACAGTCTGAAAATCTTTTAACCTAAAACCTTCATTCCACCTTGCTTTAATAAGTCTTTGTGTAGCTTTTGTATTTGGGCGGAAATTTTTATGGGCCGCATCGTTGAGATAGGTGACTATCTCAACATAAGGTATATTATTTGTATTATTAATAGATGTATTATTCTTCCGGAACTTTTCTTCCGGAGGGTGCGGAAGATTTTTTCCTAAGGGTAGGAACTTTTCTTCCGGAGGGTGCGGAAGATTTTTTCCTGTATCGATAGTAATAATTCTTTGCTCGACTTGTTTACTTGCATTCCTAATTATTTTTCTTTTGATATATCCACTTTCTTCAAGTGAATTTATCCACATCCTTATGGTCCTATCACTAACACCATATAAATCTGAGAAGTAAGCATTTCCCGCCCAGCAATACCCCTTTTCATTACATAGCGCTGTGATTTCTCCATAAAGAAGTTTTGCATTTGGCTGTAATTTTTTATCGTATCTTACATCAGCTGGAATAATTGCATAATAGCTTTTATGCATGTCTTCACCCTCTTTATGCTCCTTGTTTCTCCGATGCTGCTTTAATCCACTTGTCCAATTTCTTAATGGCCGCCATTGCCTGCCTGCCGGTCAATTCTTCAAAGCTCGTAATTTTTAGTGCTTCATAAACTTTTTCCGGCGGCTGGTTACGTGCCTGTGCGAATTCCAGGGCTTTTGTTTTTATCTCACCAATCTGTTCCGGCGTCACCATTTCATTTTGTTGTAACTTTGCATTTTCCACTTCTTCCTTGCTGGCGATACTTTTTTTGATTTCAAATCCCATTAATGCTAAAGCACGCCCAACCGCTGATGTTTCACAATTTTCAAGAGCAGAGGTTTTGTTTATGAACGTGCTGCCTTCCTTTTCATAAGCAAATCCGTTTGCACTTGGAATATTGTCTGTCAGATTTTTATAGATGCTTGCTTTCATAACGATAACGCCGTTTTCCCAGCTAATAATTTCTGTTTCAATCCTGCCGTCCGGGTATTTTTCCCAAAATTTTTCTACTCGAACATTTACCTCCACATAGTCTTTTAATGCTTCTTTTCTGTTACCTTGCTGTTGAGCCATTATTCACTCACCTCGATGGTAAAGGATGTTTGTTCCGGCTTAATTGCAACCCCTGGAACGTACATCCCGGTTGACGTATCGACAACAACCGCTTTCCCATCAACTTCCGCTATTTTCAAATTCTTTTTCAGATCTCCCCATTTAACCGATTTTTTTACAAACTCATCCAGACCGTTTTCTACAACATATTCAAGCAGCTTATTTTCGTCCTGTTTTTCCGGCGCCGGTTTGCTCGTCCGACTTTTTGACTTTCCAAACGGCGTAGATATCGTTTTTGCTTTTGGATCCTCAGCCAGCTGTTTGGCGTGGTACCGCTGGATCAGACCTTCAAAAAATTCCATATCTCCCCGGATGGATTTCTTTTGTTCCGCTTCCCAGTCGTCAATTCGTTGCCGTTCCTGCTGTGCAATTTTTACAATTTCATTTTCCTTTGCCTTGTACGCTGCTAGCTTCCTAAAAGCCCAGGTCAGGCTTTCCATGTTCGTAATTTCAAAATGCTGGCGTTCTTCCGCCGGCTGTTCTTCCCATTCTTGCAATTCAGCTTGCTGGAGTTCGTTCATACGTTTGTTCCCCTTTCAAAATTTATTTGTTTGTTGTAAACTATCATCAAAGTTCACTTTCCAATTTGCTCCTGTTCCAGCAGGGGCTTTTCCTAATCAAAAAATGATGTGACGTAAAAATTTTCTTCTTTCACTTCAATCCAGCTCGTTTCTTTACCGCGGCCGTATTTCCCCTTGCACCCGCAGATTTTCTGGATTGTTTCATCCGCGTCGCGACGGGTTTTGTCGTCGTACAAATAAACTCTGATTGTAGCGCCTTTCTCGAGCGCCTTTTTAACGATTTCCAATTTCTGCTCGTTCGTCATCAGCGTTCACCTCCTTTCAATTTTTTCTATATATCCCTTATGCACCCATGAAGCCGGCGGATAGTATTCGCTATATCCTTCGGCCAGATATCCAATTGGTACGGGATCGCCGGCAATCCGGTCGGACTTTTTGTCCTGCGCTTTTTTCGTCCACACCCAAGGGTTTTGCTTCATCTCAATATCTCCAGGGCATATGCCATAAGCAAAATGGATTTCTGCTTCGCTGTCAGCCGCGTCCAGGCGCCTGCTTTTATTAACATGCTGATCACCTCCCCATAAATATTTGGGCAAAATATTTATGAAGAAAATCTTCCATCCTGTCAGCCAGAAAACACCATTTGTCACCTTGCGACTGCGGATAATAAACCGGGCCGCCGTTTTCCAAGTCCAAAATCTTTTTGTATTCGGGACGGAGTAAAATTTTTTCTTTCAGCCAAACGTGACTGCGACCGGTGCGCTCTACAAGGTCCTTCATCGACCACCAGACTTTTTCTTCTGGTTTCACGATGCCTCACCTTCCTGGTCACGCTCGATGATTGGCAAAATGCCTTCATTTTTCAGCAACGCGTAAATAAACAATCTGCCTTTCTGCGTCCATTTGGTGCTTACTCGTGCTTTATCAGCGTCGATCACATGCGTTGTTGTTTGCGTGTACCCTTTGTCCTGGTACTTTGCATACAGCAGCCAAATATCGCCTTGCTTATATTGGACGCCTAGTTCATGTAACTTTTTATTCAATGCCATCCCACTCATGCCGTAATCTTTCGCGATTTTAGTTATGGATAGCAATGACTTATTCTGCAAAATTAAATCGTAATATGACGCTTTCGGCTGCAGTTCGTTCACCTGCTGGGTAAGCACTAAATTGTCCGTTTGCAGTTTCTGCCTTTCCTGTTCTTCTTCAATCCAACGCTTCGCCCGCTCAATTGGATCAGCGACCATGTAAGAAGGTTGGTTCGCCAATTCAATCTGCTCACGCATCCGTTTAAATTCTTTGATAAACCGCACTTTAAATTTCATTGCTTCCGGCGTTGTGTAAGCCATGGAAACTAATGTAAACGCATCTTCAGTAAGATTGTATTTTCGATACTCCCGGCCGCGTTCGTTGGTGTAAGTTGACTCCTCAAAGTTGTGGAGTGAAAATTCTTGTTCACCTGCTTCCTGGAGCTTGGTTATTTGATTTTCAATATCGCGTAAAACAGCGTCATGCCTTTTTCCAAAAACTTCAGCAACTGTCAAGCTGTCAGTAACCGGTGTATTGTCATGGATAAAAACAAGTTCTCCCATGTAAATGCCCTCCTTAATTTGCAATCTTGAATTCACTTTTGGCTTTATCGCTAAAAGCGATATGATTATCAAAAAAAATATAATCGAGTGGGATGCAGTACAGTTCAGAAATTTTCTTCATGTACTTATAAGAAATATTAGAAGGATCCTTTTCCCAACTTCTAAGTGTTTCGCGCGTAACTCCAAGCTTTTTTGCCGCCTCTTCCTGTGTCAGACCAAGTCTAACGCGCAGTGCAGGAAGCGTCATTTTTAAATACGTTGGAATTCTTTCCATCATTTTCCCTCCTTTCTATGTCTCTATTATATATCGCTTTTTGCGATATTGCAACAAAAAATTTTCTTTTTGCGATATTTTTTTTGCATAATGCATTGCATTATCGCAAAAAGCATATATAATTGAAGATAAAGGGAGGTGATGATAACGTTGGCTAGCAAAGACATAAAAGAAATATTCGCGGAAAACTTTAAACAATATAGAGAAAAAAGCGATAAAACTACAAGCGAATTAGCTGAAGCGCTCGGTGTCGCTCAATCGACTATATCAGACTGGGAAAATGCTAAAAAAATGCCAAGAGCTGGAGCACTTGAAAAAATCAGTGAGTATTTCAAGATTAACAAATCTGATTTGCTTTTAGATAAGAACGAAAACATAGCAGAAGGAAAATCTGAAATAGCCATGCTTCCTATTGTTGCAAAAATTTCTTGCGGAAACGGAGTTGTTGCTTACGAAAATATAGAAGGTTACGTCGCAACGCCACGTGAATGGTTAAATGGTGGTGAATACATTTATGTTAGAGCGAAAGGAGATAGTATGATTAATGCCCGTATAATGGATGGTGATTTGCTCTTGATTCGCAGGCAGGAAGAGGTAGAAAATGGAGAAATTGCCGCGGTCCTTGTAGATGATGAGGCATTACTAAAAAGAGTATACAAGACTGAAAATGCTTTAATTTTGCAAAGTGAAAATCCACACTATCCGCCAATTGTGCTGGATGAAAACTATAATGTAAGAATAATAGGCAAGCTGAAAAGAAATGTAATTGAGTATTAAAATGTTTGGCCAAGCATTTTATTAGGCGGGTAGCTCCCGCCTATTTTAATATCTGGAAGGTGGTAAAATGGCAAGCATACAAAAGTTAGGCAATGGTTGGCGCTATCGTGTGTCTTACAAAGATGCCGGCAAATATAAGACCAAAACGAAAGGCGGTTTTCGGACGAAAAAAGAATGCGAACTGGCTGCTGCTGAAGTGGAAAAAAAGTTGCATGTAGGGATGGACATTTCAGCCGGCGATCAATTGTTTTCAGAATACATGCGGACGTGGTTTGAGGTATACAAAAAAGGAAAGTACGACATAGAGCATGAAAGAAACATTGAACGGTCCGTAAGGCTTGTCGAAAAGTATTTTGCAGGCGTTAAGCTTAAAGAGATTACCAGGGTAATGTACCAAAAATTTTTAAACGAAATTGCTAAGGGACACACCCGGGAAACGGTAAAAAAACGGCATACCTATATAAAGGCGTGCCTGCAAGAAGCGATACAGGACGGCATAATATTTAAGGATCCGACATATAAGGTAATTATTAAAGGGGAAAAAGATGCGAAATCAGAGGAATTGAAGTACCTGAATTTTAATGACGTGCAAAAGCTTGTTGTTGAAACTAAGAAGAATTTACAACCACGGTACATTTCCCGGTATATCATTTTATTTGCGATAGCTACCGGTGCCCGTTTTAGCGAGATTATGGGGCTTACGTGGGATTGTGTGGATTTTAAAAATCGCACCATTACGATTAATAAGACCTGGGATTTTAAAGATTTACACGGCTTTAGCAACACAAAAAATTATGCATCCAAGCGTACAATAACGATAGACAAGGGCACCGCGGACATGTTACAAAATCTTAAGACGGAGCAAAACAAAAAAGCTTTACTGACAGGCCTTCGCAATGAAAAAAATCTTGTATTTGTAAACACCAAAATGCATCCAGTAACGAATAATGCCGTTAATAAAACATTACGAACACTTTGCAAAAAAATAGGAATAAAGGAGATAACATGCCACGGTTTGCGCCATACACACGCTTCTATGCTCTTATATAAGGGTGTTAACATTAAATATATCTCCCGCCGTCTTGGACATAAAGATATTGTGACAACTTTGCAAACTTATTCGCATATTTTGGATGAAATGGAACAGGCGGAATCCAGAGTTGTAGACGACACAATGGAGGATGTTTTTCGTGCAAAATCCGTGCAAAAAAATTTTTAAAACCCTTATATTCTTTTACAAACTGGACAATAAAAAAACGACCGCAAATGCAGTCGTATCAAGGGGTTCAGCGATTTTATTTTCAACTATTTAAAACCTAATGACGTCCCAGGAGGGATTCGAACTTATAATAGGAAAAGACTGATATATAAGGGTTTATAGGCATATGCAAAAAACCAAATGCAAAATAAATGCAAAATCATTTTGTTTCTGCAAAAGTGAGCACCTGGGCATTCATCCCGGACAGCCACTTTTGCAGTTTTTCTTTTCTGTGGATGGTGGTGGTAAAATTTGAGGATATTTATCAAATAAAAAAATAATGTGTTTTTATGTAAGGGAATTATGTTATAATAATACCGAAAATTATTACATATAGGGGGAATTAGAGTGGCTAAAGAAGGAAAAACTAAAAAACCATTTTATAAGAAATGGTGGTTCTGGGTGATTGTTGTAATTATTGTCGCTGGGGCAATAGGTTCAAATGGAGGGAACGACGATTCTGCAAAAGATTCTAAAGATAGCAAGAGTACTACTGCTTCCTCGCCTAAAAAAGCTGCATCCAAGAAAGAATATAAAATTGGCGACACTGTTAAAGTTGGTGACATGCAGTACAAGGTTACAAAAACCTCAACTACTAAAAAGGTTGGCCCATCAGCATTACAGGAAACGGCAAACGGTACATTCTTAGTCATAGATTTGAATGTAAAGAATAACGGGAATGAAGCCGTAACGGTTGACTCGAGCTTTTTCAAGCTAAAGCTCGGATCTAAGACATATGAAGCTGATGCGGAAGCAAGTATGTCGGCTAACCAAAAAGAAGATGGATCTATTGATAACAGCTTTTTCATGCAGGATCTAAACCCAGGATCAGAAATGGGCGGCAGAGTTGTTTTTGATGTGTCCGAAGATGTCGCTAATTCTTCTGATCTAAAAGTACAAGTCCAAACGGGCGCTTTTGGTACGGAAACAGAAAACATCAATTTAAAATAAGCATTTTCCTCCTCGATTATGGGGAGGATTTTCATGAATAAAAAAGGAGCAGGCTAACCACCTGCTCTATTTTTGTGCAGGCATAGGGGGGTATTTTTTACAAATACATGGACAATTGGAACGCCTGCTAACAAAATTATAAGAAAATTGGCTTATTTTGTCTATAGGCCTCGAAAAAATTTTTTGGGATTTTTTGGCGGGATCACTTTTTTCAAAAACCAATAAAAAAATTCAAAAAACGTATTGACAATGTACATACAAAATGATACAATGAAATCAAGATAAGGAAAGGAGATAAGAGAAATGAACGTTATGAAACGGGCTTGGGAGATTGCTAAAGCAGGGCAACGTAAATTTGGCGGAAAGGTAAAGGAATACTTTGCAGAATCTCTCCGGCTCGCATGGAAGGAGGCAAAAGAAGCAAAAGAAATTACGGTGGAAGATGTTGAAACCTACATCAATTCCGTAATGAAGAGCGATTCCTATTCCGTTAACTACTGGGCAAAATACGGGAAGGAACGCTTATACGTAAATTACTATACAGGATCCGGATACCGTAAAGAACAAGGGTTTCTTGAATTGCAAAACGGTGTTATTGTGGCACAAGAACGTGGCGCATATACACCGGTAACAAAAGCGTTTTGGAGATTTAAAGGCGCTAAAATAAACGCATAAAAATTAGGAGGAAACAAAAATGAAAATTGTGTATAAAGAAACGTCTTATTCCGAAACTGTTTACCCGGAGCTTGTAAAGGGGACACCAAAAGCTGCCGAGGCATTTGCGATTGTCGAACATGCCGTTAAGGAAGATTACATATTCAGCCTTGGGGAGGTTTTACCGTCAACCACTTTCGACAACAGCGAATCTAGACTACAAACAGATTATAAAACGGTTGGAACGTGGGAAGTAGATGAAGATGAGTTTCTGGCGGCTGCCGATAAAATAAAGGAAATAATAGCAGAACGTAATAACAAACGAAAGAATCGCGCGGAAGCATACGAAATGTACCGGGAAATGCGAAAAACTTTTAAACCACTTGGCATTAAGGTGTGGGAAGCAAAGGATGCCGCAAAAACTTGGGGCATATCGGTGGAAGAGATAGACGGCGCCGATTATCCGGATGGCCATTTTAAAAGTAACGGCGCCTATACGTTTATATCAGAAACTGCGCTTACGGAAAAATTCGGGAAACCGGAAAAATAGAAAAGAGAGCGGATTTATGTTCGCTCCCTCTTCCCTTACATCTCATGTTACGGTTCAATAAAAAATAGCACAGGTTAATTAATTAAAAAGATACTATTTAAATACACCCTGTGTTATGGTTCATGGACTAATTATAATCACAAACTTTTATCATGTCAATGCGCATGTTGTGTCCATCTTTTTGGTTATGGGAGGTATGAAAGTGAAACGTACGAGGCAATACAGGATTGATCAGGACCTTCTTGATCGGTTCGACCGCGTAAATGAAGCACTGATGCAAAACAAGAGTGAAGTCATCCGACAATTGATGAGGAAATATGTAGAGGAAAAAGAGGAGGAGTTGAAAGTGGAGGTATTAGAAATCGTTGAATTGCGTGACAACTTCCCAAATAACGGCGAGGCCTACGCCGTCGGGAAGGCCGAAAATGGAAATTACTTCTTCGCTTGGGGACCGGAATATCCGTATGCGGATGAAGTTCCGTCTTACAATGTCGATGACGGGGAATCCGGCATAGAACATTTTCCCACAAAAAAACATGCCATGGAAGCTATGAAAGCAACTGTGGATGCCTGGGAAACAAATATTTAGCCACGCAATTCTGGCTAAAAATTGAACTACCACTAGCCTAAAGGCGTAGGGGTTTTACGACCTTATTTATAAAGCAAAACTGCCGAGGAATAAGCCCCGGCAGTTTCGGCTTAGCTCAAATATCCAATTCACAGTTTCAATCCACGCATTTTTTTTAAAAGGACGCGATACCTTTAAAAAGATATTATCACGTTATTTTTTAAATTTCAAGCCCCCGCATTTGCGAGGGCTTTTTTGATTTGTCCTGGTGGATCATTAGTATTGCCGGATCCGGCTTATTTATTCGCCAATGCCGCCCGCAATTCTTCCAGCGTCATATCTCCGACTTTTTTTGCTCCTTGTGCAACAACGTTTTCCGCCGTTACGCTAATATTATTTGCATCAACTGCACCGAGTACCTGTTCATCTGCTGATGCTGTTTCTTCCCCGGCATGTTCCGTTTCCTCGGCCGGTTCATCGTCTTCCACAGCTTCTTTCGCCGGCGCGTCTGCAAATGTAGCAAGTTCTTGGTTGAGATCATTGACCGCCGCCTCGATTAGCGCCCTGATATCGGCCGGCTCCAGGTTAACTTTGAAAAGCTGATATGCCTTTTTCGCCAGATATTGAGACGCGGCCCGGTACTTTTCCCCGCCCTGCCCCGGTTCCGGCATTAACTGTTCTGCATATTTTACCGCGCGGATGGCGATGCCTTCCAAGTGTTTCGATTGCAAAAATTTCTTTGCGTATCTTCCGGCATAACCGAGCACCGCCGGAATCCCTGCCAGAATGATTGCGTAAACTGCTTGAATAATAGTGTGTAACATGTTTTTTCCTCCTTATTTTACGCGGATTTTTTTACCGACATAGATTGTGTATTTGCTATCAAGCTTGTTCCAGCTTTTCAACTGTGCAAGCGTGACACCGTATTTTTTGGCAATGGCTGACGCCGTGTCTCCCCGTACCACCGTGTGGTAAACGGGTTTCGGCGCCGTCTTTGTGGCAGTTTGCGATTTTGATAGATACTTAGCAGATACATAGACCACGTTGCTGCCCGATTTGAGTTTTGCCCAACCTGCAGAAATGCCCAGCACCTGCACCCTGTCGCCGTGGTTAAGCTGCCCGATAACGTCCCCGCCCGGGCTCTTACGGATGTTTAATTTGCCGGCCGTTACATAGTACGGCGTCGTTTTTACCGCGGTTGTTGGCCTGGCCACTGCCTTTGTTGTTGTCTCCTTAGCTGTGGACGCCGCCTTTTTAGCAGTAGTAACCGCAGCTGCCGCCTTTTTAACCTCGGCCTGCAATGTGGACGGATAATCCGGGCCTGTCTCGTTTATGTCCACATAGGCGGAGATCCCCGGCACCTTCCCGCTCTGCGACTTTTGCCATAGATAATAGCTGTGCACACCGATTGGACTGGATGCGTATCGGGCGTACCACAACGGGATACCGGGATGATGGCCTTTTAAATTTGAGAGATAAAAATAACCCATGCTATAGAGCATGAGCCTATGACCGGTAAGCTTTTTCAGCTCGGAAAAAAACGCCTGCATGGACGCGACCAGCTGGCTGCCGGCATGGTTGGTCTCAAGATCCAGCACCAACGGTTCATCCATGTATTTGAGATAGCCTTTCACGGCGCCATAAAAATACCGCGCTTCCTGCCGGGCGACCGCCGGGCTTGTAAATCGGGCAAAATGGTAGGCGCCCACCTTAAACCCGGCAGATTTTGCGGCTTTGACGTTTGCGGAAAACTTTGGATCCTTAAATGTCTTGCCCTCTGTCGCTTTTACCATCACAATCCGGTATCCGGCAGCATATGCCTTTTTAAAATCGACATTTCCGCTGCCATGGTAAATGTCAAACCCTTTCATAGCGTTCACTCCTTCCCTTTATGGTTAAAAAAATCTTTCAACTAAGCTTATTAAGGCATAAATTAAGCCCCCACCGCCAAATAGGGCAAGGGCTAAATCCCATTTTTTATAGCTGTTATTTCGCTTTATGTTCAGTGTGTGCTCCAGCAGCCTATTTAAAAGCTCCTGCTGTTCTTCTCGCTGCTCGTTAATCAACTTCTTCTGTTCTTTTCCTTCTTCAAGCAACGTTTTTTCAATCCGCAGCTGACCTGTTTCTACCGCCTGCATTTTGTTGGTCAAGTCCGCGTAATTTTTTTCTAAGGCGGTAATCCGCGTTTCATGATTTTCGATTCTTTCATCCATGGTCAATCCTTCCAACGGATCCACACCCCCTAACTCATTACGATGTCGTTTGTTCTGTTGCGTTATCTGTGTTTAGGTCATTTACCATAGCAGACAGATTTTCCGCCGTTTTTTGGGACAATAGTTTTTCAAATTTTGTTGCGTCAAACCCGGTACTGGTCAGCTCGTCCAGCTTTAGCGTGTATGTGCCGGACGTAGAAAAATATTGCCCACCGATTTCTGATGTAACTGTTACCGGGACAGTAGCGCCGGTAATATTGCCCTCATTGTCTTTTGCAAGATTAATATTCGTAAACTGGATTTTAACACTCATTTTTCATCCGCTCCTTTTTCGAACTGATCACACAAGTAATCGTAAATTTCAGCCTCTGCGCCGGTAAATTCTTTATCGCAATTAAGCAACACCTCCTTAACGGTTTTGAGCATTTCCTGAGCATCGCCTCCTTCAAAAACTCGCTCTTCCTCATATAACTCTTTCTTTTCCTTAACAAAAGCATCTAAGTCTTTAACATCCCACTTCGTACCATTCTCAATTGTTTTTGGGTTGCCGTTCTCATCTAAATTACAGTGCTCCTTCAACAATTCTTTTTCATCTGCTGCAAACTCCTGTAGTCGTTCTTGCAAAGCTTTAATAAATTTTGAGCGATGGCGAGATTGTTTTCCTTTAAGAGATAGATTGTATAAAAGATTAATAGATTGAGCTAATTTTTGATTTTCAATTTTTACTTGCATGCTATGCAGCCTCCATTTTTTGTTTTATATCTGCGATTTGCATTTCTAAATCTGCGACTTTTAAAACTAAATTTTCACATTGAGAGATATACGATTCTAACAATTGTTGTTGTGCTTCAATGATCGGTATTAAATAAGTCCAATATGAGCTACTTTGTGTAGATACCTCAACTTTTTCACCATTTCCGTCAGTTTCAAATGTAGAAAACTTGTCAAGAGACAAGTCCTCTACATTTTTCACGATATTTTCATTTTTTAATTTTTCTTTTAACTGTTCTAAAAAATTATCTACATCCATTTATAACCATCCTTCTTTTAGCCTACTGCCGTTGCTGTCCAATTTGTATTATCAGCTACAGCAACCCAACTTAACCATGTATTGGTTGTATTTGTACGAGTAACCCATATTTTACATCCTGTTGTCGTTACATCTGTTACAGCCCAACCCGTTACGGTTGTTCCTGGTACCGTTGAATTAGGTGTGACCACAACGGTTGGAACAATGGGGAATGTTTTCCCAAAACTTATTGTCTTATAAGTCGGAGTATTGCTAGAACTTGGCGTAATAGCAACAGTTCCGCAAGCAATCATCATGCTTTTTTCAGTATGGACTACATCTCCGTTTAATAATAATCTACCGTTATATGCACGCAAACAATCGGCTTGTGTAACATCTAATACATTAGTTGATGTTGACCACGGAAATATCAATCCTTCACTATCGACATTGGCAGCATCGTTTAAATAAATGGCGTTTATTCCAACAATATCGCCGTTTTTTAAAATAATACTTCCACCTCCATTTGATGCCGTAAATCCCGATGTGATATTGATTTGTGCCGTTGTAATTTCCCCGCCGGTAATATCTGTCTCGCTACTATTGATGTCATATATCATCAAGCTACCTGGAGCAAGCGAGGATTCTTTATATATTGATGAGCTTACTCGATATGTTTGTGAAAAATTTCCACTGCTGATAATGGCTAAGCTTGTTTCTATGTCAGATATTTGTTCGAAGCTCTCAATAAATTCATCGTAAATATGGATTTCTCCATTTTCACCTGAAGAATTAAATTCACTACCGTTTATAGTCGAACCAGTGATCGTTCCTGTAATATTTGCGGATTTTGCAACAAGGTTTCCGGATGTATCTACTGTAAAGTTCCCATTTCCAATGTTTATGTTCACACCGGAAATATTTCCAGCTGTTACGCTTCCAAGATTTGCCGAAAGTGCAGATAAGGACATAACGTTCAGCTTGCTTGCATCTATGGAGCCGGCGGCAATACGTTCGGCGTTTAGCGTGCCTGTGGTGATATTAGACGCGTCGATGTTTGTAACGGTGGCTTTGCTTGCATCTAGCGTTCCCGTCACAATATTGCTGGCGTTTATGTTTTTAACCGTAATCACATTTGCGTCAATCGTGCCCGCCGTAAGCTTGTCGGCTGTCATGCTATCGATCATTGCATCTTTTATAACCGCATTGTCAATGGTGGTCTGTCCCGTGATGTGAACTTTATTTCCACCGATTAAAATAGACTCGGTACTGAGATTAATTTGATTGATCACATCGTTTTTTTGTACGCGTAAATTAATATCATCCGACAGCTGGCTGATTTGGGATTGAGTCGCCATGTCCTCGGGGGCTGGTGTCCAGTCGCTTTCTTTATTACCAAGTTCAATCATCATGTTTGATATAGTTAAAACTGCCCCTGCAGTTACATTATCAAGTCTAAAGTTTACTCCGCTGAAAGGGTCACCTGTTATTGTTCTAGTCTGTGAAACATGTCCTTTTTTATTTGTTGATGATAAAGTTACATTATCAGTAATGGTCGGCCAAGGATTGCTCCCCTGAACCCTGAATACACCAGAAGGCGAGTCGACGCCAGTGACTTCCCAGTCAAAAGAAACAGTTATAGTTTTATCCATTATAGGGGCTGAAGAATTACCTACAAAATAGTAAGGTGTGAACGTTTGGTTATTTACATTAGTTGCAGTAATGGATTTAGGCGTTCCCGTTCCCCTTAAATAGTTTCTACCACCGATTTTCAAGTTATCGAGATTTGTTTGTACAGCTGAAATATTGCTCGTCAAACTATTTGCAGTAGCCGTTAGTGCCGTCTGCGTGGCGTACTTAGCATCTGCATCTGCTTCAGTGATTCGCGCTGCAATTTGGTCAGCCTGCGCGGTCAAAGTTGCTTCTGCCGTGCTAATCCTACCCGTGAGCGTGTCAACGGTCGATTTATCGGCTTTAAGCTGTATTGCATCGGTGTTTTGCTGAATAGCCGTTTCTGCGCTGTCTACACGCCCCGTAAGCGTGTTGACCGTGGTCGTGGTAGCGTAACCCTCGAGCGCATCATCAATCTCTGTTTTTGTATAAACGCTGGATGCATCCGCCTTTTTCTGCGCTTCTGCCATCGCACTCTGTGCTTGTGTCAACGCGCTACTGGCTTGTGTCGCCGCATCGGACGCTGTTTGACTCGCGTTGTTCGCACTTTGTGTCGCTTGATTTGCAGTATCAACAGCGCTTTGAGCTTGGGTTTTAGCAACATTTGCATCCTGTTGAGCTTGATTTGCGGCATTTTGCGCCGCTTCCGCCGTTTGTTGAGCTTGTTCCCCAGTTTGGGCGGCTTGTTCGGCCGTTTGTTGCGCCTGTTCGCCTACTTGTTGCGCATTGGCCGCCGCTTGATTGGCTTCATCAATTGCTTCTTGGACGGCGACATTATCCACGTCGTCTACCCATTGCGTGTCGTCCCAATGCCGGATAGCCGTTACTTCACCGTTTGCATCGGTGACAAACCAAATATCACCGGATTGTGGACTGGTTGGCGTTGTTGCACCATAATATGCTTTGTTTTTGCCGTTGGCGGTCGTAATTGCTGTCTGTGCTGCTTGTGCTGCATCTGCAGCTGTAGCCGCCGCCTGCGTGGCCGTCTGGGATGCAGTCTGTGCCGTTGCTTGGGCTTGCCCGGCTGCATCTGCAGCTTGTGTGGCAGTTTGCTGTGCTTGTCCTGCGGTTTCTGCAGCTCCTGCAGCTGTGGCCGCTGCCTGCGTAGCTGTGCCCTGTGCATCGGTTGCAACTTGTGTAGCGTTGGTAAACACCACATCAGGGCTTGTCGCAACAATGGATCCGCTGTCTGTACCTGCGCTGTTGTTTTGCGTCTCTCTTATGCGGAACAGCTGGTTTGTTCGTTGGCTGTCCTCGGCGTCCTCGTTGCCCCACGAAAATCCTTGTACCAGCCATTTTGTGCCGTCTGTGTCGTAATAAACGCTTATAGCTTCCGGCTCGTTGTAGGCGCCAATCTGGTTAACCGTGCCCTTATCAAACGTGTAAACAATTTTGTAAACAAGGCTCCGGCTCCGGATGTCTGCGCAATACATAACGCGCTGGTCGTGCCCGTCCATGTCGCCAGCGCAAAAATAGACGTACGGAAAATCCAAACATGACGATTGAAACGTTTGGTCGGAACCGTTAAATCCTGCCTCGCTTGCGTCCATGGTGTACAAAGGTTTGAAAACGCCGTTTTTAATGTCCGTTGTTTTGCAGACGTAAAAAGTCGCTTCTCCTTTAGACAGGTGGACGTAGTTGTTTTTCTCATCAAAGTTAACCCGGTAGTAGGTCGTGCTGCCGAACGAATAAAAACTTACCCCGGATGCGCCGTATTTTACGATTGCCCCCGGCGTGTATTTAAACCGGGCGACGCCCCAATATGTCGTGCCGTTTAGCGTGGATTTGCTGGTGTTAATCATGGCCGACCATATGTAAACATCGGATCCGCTGTGCTCAATCCCAAAGTTGGATCCGTGCCCGCCGCCGATCACCCACATTTGGTCAACGAACTCCCCATCTAACGTGGTTCTTGTAATGCTGAATGATTGCCAACCTCCATTAGATGACTTTTTGCTACCGAAATACTCCTGCGACCAATAAATATAGCCATTCTTAGCATCTACTTGAGCATATTGGGCAACATGTGTATTTACATCATCGCTAGGATTGTCCATCGGTAACGTTGCAAAATAGGCTGCATCAGATTCCTCTGCAAACAGGACGGGCGCGCTTGTGGCGTCCCCGATGCTGCACCTGATAGTTGAGCCTGCCACTTCTATTCCGACGGTAATGATGTTCCCTATTCCGACATGTGCGGCTTCCCAATCTGTATCGTGCGTGCCATCCGCGTTTATTTTTTGCCAAACAAATGCCGCTTTGTCGAGGCTGTATGTCACATTTTCCGTGCCTTCGTAAACCCGGATGATAACGCGCTTTTGTTCGGTGTTTGTCGCAAAATCAAGACCGTCCGGCGTAAAGGCTTCGACTTTGTATTGCAAAGCCTTTTCGGCGGCCTGCTGGGCTTGGCTTGCCTTTGCTTGTAGCTCCCAGATGTCCGCCGGTGTGACGGCAACGACTTCCACAAATTCACCGATTGTTACTTTCGTATTTTGTGGATTTGCTTCTGAAATATCGCGTTGCAAAACTCGTGCCGCGATCGTCAGTTCCGGTTGCATTGAAAAATCTACCACTTCTATGTGGTCGCCTAATCCCGGTAAATATCCCAAATAGGCGACATCCACCGTATATGTGAATTTTGGATGATTGTATTTCTGCAGCTGCTCTTTTCCCCAATCCAGAAGGGCTTGTTTTTGCTTTATGTTGTCACTTGCGACATAGCCTTCTAAATATGGTCCGCCGTGGTTATATACATCGTTTGCGTCGTCGTCCACCACATAGTCTTTTCCGCCGTTTATGCTCGAAATTGTGATTTTATTTCCGTCACTGTCTTCCGGCCCATATACATGCAAAAGCGTGTAAAATTCGGAATCGTCACCGGTTCTGGTTATGCCTTGCAGGTCACGGCTATATTCCAATCTACGGCCCTGAGAAACCCCTAATTCCTGTAAAATATCAATCTTTTTGTTTACTACTTGACCGGCGTATATTTCCACATATGCCCTTACCTCGACGCCATATTCATTTATACAATTATCCAATCCGGCTTGTGCTTTTTGGTCTGCTGTAAATTCTAGCGAGTCGGCTGTACCAACGAAATTTTCTGTACCTATTTGCCAGCCGCTTCCGCGCAATACGAAATTAAATGCATCTGTACTTTTAATATTCGTGAATGTTTTATCTGATAGGGTTATATGGTTTAGATCCCAAATACACAAATTTATGGCCTGTACGCTTTTTACGTGTACCGGTCCGACCGCTGAATCGGTGTAATTATAGATACGATAGCAATAAAAACGGCCATCATCGCCCTGTACTGCCAAATGATAGCCGTTTTTCATTAATTCCGTTTCTCGATGCCCATATGGTACGGAAATTTGTAGGGTATCGTTCCAAACTTTGCCTTGATCGTCTGCAATCATGGTTGTTCTTAAATCATCATAAAATTTGCAGCCTTGGGATCCGTCAAGGCTTAGAAATCCGCATACCTTCAAATCTGGATCTAAAATAGTATACATTTTCTAATATTCACCCCCTGTTTTTATGGCTTTGTCGGTCTGTACTCCATGTACCATTCGGCGTCTCTTATGTCCGGGCTGAATGCGAATGTTTTCATAATTCCACCCTGCATCGTCAGGAAATTACTTCCAATGTATACATTTTCCATAAAAATATCACCGTTTTTATAAACGGTGTGATCTTCACAATTTATTTTGATTTCATCACCGGCACGTACAATCACCGTCGGTTCGGTGCTGCCGCTGTTTCCGCCATCAATTATGTTCCAAACTTGCAAATCGGTTAATGCCAAATCATTATTTTTATAGCTTGTAACCGGGTCGGTCGTATCTTCTGTGATGTCATACTTCGCCATATATACGGCAACTCCGGCCAGTGCTTTGTTGTATGTGCCGTTTGTATCTGTCCATGTTGCTGTAATAGGCTTTGACCACAATGGTTTTATCGTGTCAATGTCTAGCTTCATAATTTCGATGCTGTATTTGTTACCGATTTTCTGCAATTGAATGGATCCGAAAAAATTTGTAAAAGTGTCAGTCGTCAGGTCTTCGTCTAATTTAATAGTTTTCCATTTTTGTACGGTCTTTGTTTTGCCGTTTACTTTTGTTTTATATGTGCCGTTTTTGGTTTTTATCGTTTTGGTGTCCTTTTTTCCTTTTTTGACCGTTCCTTCTCCGTAATAGATTTCGTGGTGTGTGGTATGTGATCCAATTTCCACCTGGGCATATACGGTTTTGCTGTTGCTGTTATCTTTTAACATTAATTTCCCAATTCGGGCCGCGTTTGCATCCAAGAGATATACTTCGATTTTTCCATGCGCCCTGGCATAATATTGGTTATTTAACATCCGTACTTTTATACGATAATCCGGGCAGCTTTCCGTTAGCATTTGTTGTAAAACTGGGCCATGCCATTTACCGCTAACATGGCTGCCGAAACTGTTTACTCGGAGCGTGTTTGCTGTTGATGTTGCGGATCCGCTGACGACACCATTTTCCAGCTCAAATGTAATATTACTACTGGTGATATTATCCCAATTGGCAAGCGTATTGCAGTTGTCGTGTAAAATTCGCGGTTCTTTGTCAATCGGTGCTGCACCAGTGTCCGGGTCTACGTCCTCACCTATATATACATAGTTTCCTTCTTCGTCGCTTACTGCGATTATGCTTTCGTCTTTTTGCGGAATGCATGTAAAAATCGGATAGCATTCGTCTATGCCATCCGGCATGATTGTTGCTGGGTTTTCGGTTATTTCCTGGCTGATATATTCGCCATATGCTTTTGGATCCGAGCAAGTGAATGTTATCGTTGTACGCCCTTTGTATAGGCTGCGCGTAATCTCTGCTATGTTGGAAACGTGGGCGTAATATACAAAATCCTGTTCATCATCAAATATTAATTCAAATTCATTATCTTCCACCGGTTTTAGCCATTCCGCGATTTGGTGGACCAGTTCGTTCCGCTGCTCATGGGAATCGGCTACAATTTCTATGTCCACTGGGATCGGCTTGCTTCTTTCGTCTACTCCGAGATACAAATCACCTCTCATGCCGGGTATGTCCTGTGTTTCCTCTGTCATGGTTCCAGTTGCATTCCGGTGGATTTCAATTACTCGGATATTGAATTCGCGTGAATGGACCCCGGCATAGTGGAATCCGAATTCATTTTCCGGTACGGTTGCTGTCATTTTATAAGTTCACCCCTGTCTGCCCTTTAGCGAAATTGCGTACCTTTGTATCGTAATCGTTCCATGTTTTCACGGTCTTTTGAATGGTCCTTCCGTCTACTTGCGTGTATATCGTTTGTGGCTTGATTGTGATTTCAATTTGTGGCTGGCTTGCTGCCGTTCCACTTGTTGTCGCTGGCGTATAAGCTGTAATCGGCATCATCACGTTTGGCTGGCCTACGCTTCCGATAAAATCATTGATTTTACTTACTGTTCCGGATGCATATCGTTTTAATTTTGAGATTGGCGTCACTTTGCTTCCGGCCATAAAGTCGTCGAAACTGGTAGGTCTGGTTGCAATCGCAATTCTTCCATCTTTTGTTTCTATGATTTCCGGCTCTTTTTCAGCTACATATACATGGCCGCCGACCGAGTTTTCCGTTCCGTCTGCATATCCGTGGCCCTCGCCCAATCCAGAAAGATTTTTTCCATATCTATGCTTCGCATAGTTTAATGCGGCGAGTAGGTTATCGAACCCATTAAAAATGTTGGAATGGCCCGGAAATTTATATGCGTTAAATGTTGCAGAAATCGTCTGCATTAATCCTTTTGCAAGGTCGCCTGTAATGGTGTTTATGTCTGTATATCCATGCTGCACAGCCAACGGATTTCCGCCGGATTCCGTTGCGATTTGCCTTAAAACTTTATTTACCATTTCAGCGCTTGTAGATAGCCCGTTCATGGCCAGCGCTCTTACAACCGCCGGTTTCCATCGCTGCACCCCGGATCCGCTTGGATTTACGATAAATGCATCTTTCAATTTGTTTTTAATGCCCTTGAATAGTTCATTAGGAAGCCCTGTCGCTAGTTCCTTTATTGCTCCTGTATAGCTGTTTTGGAATTCGCTCAGGCCCACCTTGTCTTTGATGTACGAAATCAATTTTGCCGGATCTGAAATCGTATCGACCGCCGTTTTTGCGCCGCTTTCTACCTTGTGCCATAATCCGGTGAAAAAGTCGCCGATTCCGCTTGCATATCCTTTTATGCCCATTTTATTTAATAGTTGCATGGACGGTCCGTGTGGCAAAATGGAAGTTCCTTTTGGCAAATATCGCAATTCCGGACCAGATTTACCGACGATATATATGCCGATTCCTGGGCTGTGTGCCAATTCGAATCCTTCTTCACCGGTCAATGCGATTTCGTCTTTTGTTGTGCCGCTTGTGCCACGTGCATATCCGGCCGGTTTCCATTGTGGAATATTGATTTTTCCAAGACCGATTTTATCGAAAATTTTATTAAAAAAGCCGGTAATGCTGTTTATTACATGTGCAAAGCTGGCCCGGAATTTATCATACTTACTTAATACTTTTCCAGTTTCCCAATCGACTGCGTCCCTGTGTCCTTCCGCTTGTTTCTTGGCTGCGTCGACGGTTTCTCTTTGCTGTGTTTTGGCGTGTGCGATTACGGCGTCACGCTGGTCTTTTGCGTGCTGAATGCTTTGGTCCTTTTGCCGCTTTGCGTTTTTCACTATGTCTTCGTATTCCTTTTTAGAAATCGATCCATTCACATAATACTGCTCGTCAGCCCAATTTTTTGTTCCTTTGTATTTCTTTTCTGCCTGGTCAACTGCTTCTTTATACTCATTTTTTGCGTGTTTGATTGTTTGCTCTTCTTGCTTTTTGGCATTTGCGACGATTTTTGCGGCTTGTTGTGCGCTAAGTTTCCCGGCATGATCTCTCAATTTGCCCAGAATTTCTGTTTGCTCTTTCGCAGATTTTGAAACGCTTTTTGCGGCATATGTGTTCATTTTGTTTTGCAGTTTGTTCACCTTTTCCTGCTCTTCTTCCGTCAGGCTTCGGTGGTGTTTGGCTGCATTTTCGTATATGTCTTTTATTTCGTTTGTGATCTTTTGAACCTGTTTTTTGTTTTGATTGTTGGCTTTTGTGGTCTTTTTCAGAATGTCGTTATATTCATCTTTGTTTAGACCATCTAAATATTTAAGGTTCTTCTTTGCGCTCTTTGTTGCGTCGTCGAAATGCTTTGTGATCTGCTTCGCCATTTGTTCATAAGGCTTTACCAGGTCGGAAACGTCTTGCTTTCCGATCTTTTTACCTGTTATAACCAGTTCCTCTAGCTTGTTTTGTGCTTTATCGACTAGCTTTGTATAACTGTCGATTGCTTTCTGATCCGATTTGCTGACGCTCGAATCCCATTTGATTTTCAAATCCAATGGGTTTGCAAAAAATTCTTTTACCTTGTTCATGGCGTGGGTAAAATTGCCCTTTAAATCGTCGCCCAGGTCATTCATGCTTTCACGGAATGGTTTTATATATTTATAGGCATAATAAAAGCCGGTTCCTACGGCTGCAATCGCCGTTATGATCCATCCAATTGGGTTGCTTAATCCAAATATCGCAGCGCCGGTATCGCCAAAAGCCCCGGCTAAAAAGCGCATATTTTTTACGGCCCCGAGCGCTTGTCCGCCAAATTTTAGAATGCCGCTTCCTGCTTTTAAAATTTCCGGGATAAAGTTGGCTGCTATGCCAGCAATCATGCCCCATTTGCCGCCGAATGCGATTAATCCTGCGCCTGCAATGTTCAAAACGCCTCGGAATTTATTCAGCGAAGTTCCGGCTCTACTTGTTGCGGACCCTGCTGCTGCTGCTTTTTCGGATGCCGCCACTTCCGCGTCGCCCATTGCCGTTGCTGCTGATGCCGTCAGCGCATAATCCCGGCGTAAATTACCCAGGCCGCCCCTTAATGTGTTTATCACTTCGACTACGCTGGCCACCTTTTTGATGGTCCAAATTTCCGCCGTCAAAATTCCAAATGCCTTCGCAAATCCCAGTACCATGTCTTTGTTATCTTTCACAAACTCAATCATATCTGTTAATTTGCTTACGACTGCTGCAACTTTTTCACCCATATTGGTGAAAAATTCATCGGCTTTGCTACTTGCCAACCAATCTTCTAAATCCTTGAATCCGCTCTTTTTTAGATTAAAAATTGGCTGTACAAATTTCCCGGCCAATCGGCTCCAATTTGATTCTATGGACCTCCACAATCCTTGGATTGTACTGTTTGCATTTTCTGTTGCATCTGAATACTTGTGCGACATTTCAATTAATGTATCCTCTACTGTTTTTGCCGAAAGTTTGCCCTCACTTGCCAATTTCCGCAACTCGCCCATGCTCTTCCCAGTCGTTTCCTGCAGGGCTTCGCCAAATGCCGGGAATGCGTTGGTCATTATGTTTAAATCTCCGGTGTAGGCTTTTCCGGTTGCCATCATTTGCGAAAATTGCTCTGTTACGCCGAGCAGTCGTTCGTTTGAAAGGCCCATGGCATCACCTAATGTTGTAAATGCCTTTGTCATGGTTTCTGTTTCGGATGCGCTTGATTTTATGTGGTAAATTTTTTGTTCCATTTCGTCCAGTGTTTCCGTTGCATAGCCGGTCTGTCTTTGAAATTTGTTTACCATGTCTACCATTTGTTTCCCAAGCGTCGCGCTTCCTGTCAGTGTTTTCCAGGTTGCCAACATTTTATCTTGCGTTGCGTTGTATTCAATCCCGGCTTCTATCATGCTTTTAAATCCTTCTTTTGCATGTTCAAGAGCCCCGGTTACAATGTTCGCAGCAAACGTACCGGCAAATGCTCCTTTGAAAACAGAAACATGCTGCGCGGCTTCGTCGGCTTCTTTGTCCACGGTATCAAACGCTTTTTTTATGCTACTGATGGTGTCTTTATCAATTTCCAATTTAAAATTAAATGGATTGTCGGCTTTATTTTTTATGTTCCGCTCCACCTGCGCCGCTTTTTTGGTGGCATCGTCTTTTACATCAATTTTTTGCTCGATTTTTTTATCGAATTCGTCTTTTATGTCGTTTTCTACTTTTTTTGCCTTTGTGGTGGCATTGTCTCGTACTTCGACTTTTTGTTCTATTTTTTCGTTGAATGCTTTTTCAAGATTACTTCTGGCCTTTTCCGCTTCTTGCACCATTTTTTTGGCATTGCTGGCAAAATTTTTGTCCATGTTATTGCCGGCCTTTTCGCCTAAATGCTGCAGCAGCCGTTCTATAATGTCGACGTCGGATTTTACTTTTGTATCGTCTAGCACTACGTCTATTACAACTTTCCCATCGCTCATTTTTCTATTTCACCCCCTTCATTTCTTGTTTTGCTGTGCGCTTTTTACTAGTCGTTCAAACATATCGTCCATTGCTTTTTCCTGCAATGATACAGATGCTTCTTTATCTAGTGCATAAAGGTCTTTTAATTCAATTAGTCGGTTGCGCTCGGCAATTTCTGCCGGGCTGTTACCGGTTGGCAAATCTGCGGCCCGGATCCCGATTATTTGATTAATTTTCGTTTCGGATCTCATACCGTTAAAAAGTGCAATAAATTTTTCCCACCGTAGCTTTCCCTGCTGCTCTATTAGGTCAATCCCATATTCTTGCATGAATGATGCAAAGATATAATCTGCATCTTTTTCAAAGCTCAAATACTCTTTTGTATTGTTTGAATCGTCGTTTTCTCCGGTTTCTTCATCACCTTGGATATATTCTGAAATGGCCTTTACGGTTGCAATTTTTGTGTCTATGTCTACGTCTGGACAATCAATGACAAACATCATGTATGCAAAATTTATTTTTCCAATTTCGTTTACTTCGTCGTCATTCATCAAATCGTACCACCGCAAAACATTGTCAAAAGATAAATCTAGTTGATATCTTTTTCCGTTTATTTCTATTTCGCTTTCTAACGGCTGTTTTAGGCTCAACATGGTTATCTATCGCCTTTGAATGTTTTTATTCTTGATGTATTTCTTGGCCGTGGTCTCTTCTTTCGTTTCAATTCCCGCCATGTGTTTTAAAATCTCGTTCCATACTGCATCAAATACTTTTTTCATGTTTGGCGTACTTTCTCCACAAATCTCGTAAATTTCGGCCCCGGATCCTTCGCCAAAGGTTTCATCAAAAAATTCTTGGTAGGATTCCGCCCGGACTGGCAATGCTTCAATAACGGCCTGTGCTACTTTTCCAAAATCTCGTTCATTCTCAATGTCTGGAAATTTTTCTTCAAAATCCTTATCCAATTTGTCTATTTCCTTGCCAATCTCGAAATAATGGCGCAACGTGTCATCCGAAAAGTTGGCGGTGAATGTTTTATCTTTTATTCTGAAATCTTTTTTTGTTTCGTTTAGGTCAATTTTAATCATGATTATTTCTCCCCTTTATGCTCCTTTATGCTAAAAAATAGGATGGCGAAATATCGCCATCCATGGTGTTATTCATTAAGCCCCTGTCGTTTCTGTTGTTCCGCTGCCTGTTGGCGCGGTTACTATTGGCAGGCCATTAATGTTTGCCGTGAACGAAAATGTTTGTTTTGCGTTTGCATTACCACCTGATGTGGTGATTGCGCTCATCGTAATTTGCGCCACTAAAACTGTGCCGTCTGATTTGGTCCAGCGAAGTAATGTTTTTACGTCGTCGCCGATTGCGAATTCTTTGCTTGCAACGTAATCCTGGGCTGCATCCCCTTCTACGCGGTTGCCGCTGAATGCGATTGAAAAGTTTTTCCCGGTGACATCTGTGTTGGCAAAGCCATCGCCATCGTAATAGGCCGTATTGTCCGTAGTGTCACCCGGTGATGGTGTTACACTTGAAATTCCGGCGGCCAATGGTTCAAAAGTTGCGCCGTCGATTTGGTTCGGATCCAGGTTGCCTTTGGTATCAATCTCGAACTTGTTCTTATAGTTCAGATTAAAAGCCATTTAGATCACTCCTTCAATAAAAGTTCAGCTTCGAAATTTGAGACATATAAAAAACCGTGAGTGTCGGCCTGCACCAAATTCGGCACGCTTCGCACCACGGCATTAATAAACTCAAATGTTCCATTTTTGCTTTGGATATCTCCGCTTTTTAGCCCATCTATGAACCTATTGATACTGAATAATGTGTTTAAAACTTGTAGCTGGTCAGGGCTGCGAGCACTAATTTGAAAAGCGTACATCCTGTCACGGCCACCATCCATGTATCTTGTTTCCTCGCCAATCGGTGTTAACATGAAGGCGATACCACTGCCTGTGCCGTCCTCGTTGATCCTGATGATTGGAACATCGATAGGTGCAAACAGATTGCAATTTGCTTCAATTGCGTCAATCATACAGTCCTGAAAATCGAGTTCGTTTGCGTTATTCTCTGTCAAGTCCCCGTTTCACTCCTTCCTGTGCAACGGTTCTCCATTGACTACCACGTGTTGCCTTTGCTTCTTCAAACCACAAGCCACGAGCATGCGGGTTTTTGTCTTTAGAAAAATTGTATTCTGGATGGTAATAAAGTCGTCGCGCATAGGGCGTATCCCAAACAATTTCACCACGCTGCAAATCCGATGCCTGAAAAGATGACCGTTCCAACGTGCCTTGATCTTTTGGGATATAGTAATTACAATCTTTCCGCACTTGTTCGCTTGTGACGTATAGCCCGTATGCTATCGCTTTATCGATTTTTTTAGGGATATTCCCGATATCGACTTGTACGCTAATCATTCTGTTCACATCCCGTTCAGTTCGCACTCATAATGATGGACTTCATTTCCGGCCAGTAGCTCATTCGCGTTACTGATGATGTAATCCTTGCCGTCATACGTCACCTTGTCTTTTTCTTTCGGGACAATTTTCAAATCCTGTTCTATGCCATTCACGACTTGATTTGACGTGTTTACATCGATATACAGCATAGATATAAAGTCGATTGTTTCAGCGTTGGCTCCGAATTTTAGCTGAGACTTTGGCACAACACGAACATGTGTGATCGTGACCGGATCCGCGTATGAATCACCATATCGGCTGCTACCTGTGTAAGAATGTAGCTGTACGGTGTGCGGCATCATAATAGGTGGAATCGGTCTAATAAAGATAGTAATCACCCCTGAACGGTCCCACAAAGGGAATAAACGACGTTTCACGCACGTCCACGCCGTTGTACATCAGCCCTGTTTGCGCAAGATATTCCATTGCAACATCGGACCGCAATAAGTTTTTCTTATTGTCCTTCTGCGGATCCGTAAAGCTAAACCCGCCGATTGATGCACTTTGTACCGTCTGCATGCCCGCTTCCGTGTGGCTGCCTAGTTCATAAAAATACTCCATCTGCGCGGATATTGCCATTTTTACAAGCCATTGAATCCGCGGAACGAACTTTGCGAAATCCTTTTCGCTCAGGCGGAAAAAGGTTGCTTGGTCGATCGCACGTTCCGCCGCGTTTGCTATCTGCTCAAATTTATCGTCTTGGATTGGCGTACCGCCGTATTCGTTCGTGTAGAAATTCTGATCGATGTATTTCATCGTCACTCACTCTTTTTCTGCTTGGTTCCTTTTGGAGCTGCAAGTTCATTTTCCAGTTCCGCCACACGGTCAAGCAGCCGATTATATTCGGCGAGTGAAACCATACGTCCACCGGTTGCCCTTTTAATGACATTTCCGACATCGTCGATCTGGTCATATCCATCTTGCAGATAAACATGCAGGCGTGTTTCTGGAATGGTTAGGACGCGGTTTTCTTTTCGCACTCTAATTTCACCCATTGTCTATGCCTCCCTTACAATAATAAAGAGGAGCGTAAAGCTCCTCTATTAAGACCCTGACTGTTGTTGAGTAGGTTGTGTGATCGCAAATTTAATGCCAGGTGCTTTTTGTTCAAGCACAAATACATCCCAGTAAGCGCGTTCGTAGTACAGGTATTTGCCGCCTGTTACGGCGCTTGGTTCACTCAAAGACACAAATTCATATTTCATCGGGGTGATGATCGATAACGGATGGACCAAGATCATATTGATTTGGGCAGCCGATGTGTCCGCAACTGCGCCATCCGTAAAGTTGTAAATGGTTTTCATCCGGGACGATGGAACCGTTACAATTTTAACTTCATCGAGTGAACGAACATTACGATTAATGGCGCCACCTGCATCCGTCACTTGCAAGAAACGAGTCACTTTATCGGCGTTTTTCAGCACTTTTGAAACCGTTGGTGTCACATAAAGAATACGTCCGTTTTGCGGTACTTCAGCTTCATCCATTTCATACATCAGTTCATCATACATGCCCAAAACAGTTGATTCCGTGATGTTGTCCGTCAATGCAGTACCGCCATATTTGGTAAATTCCGTGTACAGTTTTGACGCCATGTATTTGTCAAGTTCCGGAATTTTTTCCTCGTCATTGAAAACCCGGGTAATATTGGCGATGCTTAAAGCAAGGTTTGTTTCATCGATATCTGTCGGGTCAACAAGCGTGCGGAATTCCCGATCGTGTTGCAAGGTCTTGCTTTCCCATGCGTTGTCAGCGCGGCGAGTATAACCGCCTACGGCATCACGAGCAACATCTTGATACCCACCAACAACAATATGAGGGATTTGGACGGTTTTCGCATTAATCCATTTGATATTGTCATTGTTTGGCGTATTGTAAAGGTCATTAAACATAAGGGCATCAACGAATCTTTGTTGAAGTGCCTGTAAATACAGTTCGGCATAGTTTACTGATGCCATTCTCTATCACTCTCCTAAAATTTTATTTTTTAAATGCCGCAAGCCACTTTTCCAGCTCAGTTTGCTGTGGGCTGGGATTGTGCTGGCCTTGCGTAAACTGCGGTTTTGGGGGTTCTTGCTGCTGTTGCGCCGTGACTTCCTGACCGAATTGTGGGTATTTTTCCAAGACTCGCTTTATGGCGGCATCCATGTCCACATCATCAGAAATAAGCTGTTTGGCGAGTACGACAACATCCTCCACGGCATCCGCCTTCACCCCTGCTTTCATGGCGCTGATCTGGGCTTTCAAAGTGGCATTTTCTTCCGAGACGGACGAAAAATTCGTTTCCAATTCCTGCAGCTTTTCAGCTTGCTTTTGAAACTCGGTCTTCTGCGAATCCTCAATCTCTTTGTACTTAGTCAGCACTTCCTGCAGGGCATCCACATTTTCAAAGCCAAGCTTTTTCAAAAGGTCTGCCTGAGCCTTGTTGCGGATCTCCTTTGTGTCCACTTTTGGTGGCTCAGGCTGCGGTGGCTGTGCAGGCGGCGTTTGTGTTTGCTGTGGTTGAGCCGATGGTGTCTGCTGGGTTTGCTGCGTCTGTGTTTGTTGATCACCCCCTCGCCCGGTATCACCCGGTGCACTGCCGCCGTCTGCTCCGGTGTCCGCAGCATGAAATTGCAAGTCTAATCGCAAAAGGTTAAACATGTATTTCGCTCCTTTCTAGGCAATAAAAAAGCCGCCTATTGGCGATTTAATTAATTCATCTGGCTATTCATTGTGACCAAATTGCCCATATTTTTTACAGGTTCTAGTTCATCTTCACAGAACCATTTACACGATCCTTTACCGTCTCCAAAATCAAGGATATAAAAGCAACCATTGCAGCAGGCTAAAACCTGTGCCGGTTTTCCTATTCTACCCGGGACATTATTGCTGTTTGGTACGACATAGCTTCCGTCCGGGTATTTTCCTTCACATTGTTCACAACAATCCGGAATTAGTGCATTCATCATACGATTCCCTCCTAGATTAAAATGCCACATAAACGGCGTAGCTCCGAGATGTTGGATCACCTCCTTCTATTCGGTTGTCTCGTAGGATTGCTCGAAAATATCCGGCTTGCATGGGTAGAACTCGCCTTGCACGCCCTTAATGATATAATCTTAACGGAACCAAAGCCAAAGTTCTTCCGAGCTCGTCAGCAAATCGAACACCGTACTCAAAGTAAACGTAAGCAACACCATCGACTTCAAATTTTCTTTCTTTTGTGCACACATCGTATTTCATGGCCAATCATCCTTTAATAATTTGTTCCCGGTCATACCGCCGCGTCATGCCGGTTTCGTTAATAAACGCCCGCATGTTTGCCTGCTTTTCGCGTACTTTCTTTCTGGCCGCTGCAATATCATCTTCTCTACCAAGTTTCTTCATGACATTGAGTTTGTTCTTCGCTTTTCGGATATCCCGTTCCAGCTTCCGTTGTTGCTGACTTTGCTCATAGGCTTTGTCGTTTTCCTCTTTTGGGTACGGTTCGTACCGCTTCACGCTTACACCGGGGATGTACGGGTATGGGTGATGATGGCAGTTAATCCCAAATATACCCGCCGGCTGCCCGTATGTTGTACTCTCCAATGATGGATACTTTTTGCTTTTCCCGTTACGGTCGAATATACGGCCCTGATAGGGAGCACATCCCGGGCGAGCACCGATATGGCTACTGATTTCGATTAAGTCCACGCCATAGCTGTCCATACGATCGAATTGCGTTTGATTTGCCACGTTATTTGCCACAGACTTAATCACCATTGGGATATAGCCCTCAATTGACCATTGTCTCCCCTTTTTATCGACAAGTGCCGGAATGCCTTTCTCTGCCCATTTAGCCGCTGTATCTGCCACTGCCTGTTGGTGTGTTTTCATTCCAGTCATAACACTTGCCGTCGCCTGTGAGATGATATCCCGATAAACTTGATGGCTGTTCGCTAGGATAGTAGAATTTGTTAAGTTCAGCGTTTGTTTCGCTTGATTTTGAAACGTCAGTAGCGTATTGAAAATGCGCGTGTCCTGGTCAAGCGGCGGTGCCTGGTCAACCTTCCCGTCTGCCGCCAGTCCGCTCAACCAATCATCCATCGGCTGCACGCTTTGTTTCATGCTCTCTTTCACGAGTGTTTCAAGTTCCTTTTCCGTTCTCCCTGACATCATGGCAATAAGTTTTATCACGTCTTTATTCAGGTCACCAAGTTGCCGCAGTTTCTCAAATTGCCATTGCAGTATATTGTCTTTTGTCACGTCCTGTTTTGTCTCCAGACGCTTCACGATGGCTTTGATGATGTCTGATTCCAGTTGACCGTAAATGTCAATCAGGGGCTTTGCCAGCTGTTCCAGTTGGTTTGGGGTTAGCATAGATTATCTCCCCGTCCTGTTTACGTTTCGGATACTTGTTTCAGCTGTGCTCAAAAAGCTTTCCATCATCTGTGGCACCTGTTGGGTGCTCTCTTGCTGAATTTGCTTGAGCCATTCCTGCGCCTGTTCTTCGGTCAAATCAAAGATGCGCTGAATGGCTTCAATCTTTGGCATGAGTTCGGCTGCGACTAGTGTCATGTAGAAATTCGCGTTCTGGATGCGGTCCTCAGCAATGGAGTCGTCAAAGTCAACCGTCACATCGATTTCTGGTATGCTGTCTAACTCGCCGTAAAGTACCAACATTTCGGCCATGACATGAATTAGTTCTTTCAGACCAGCCTCAATAACGGTTTCATGAGAGTTCTTTGTTCGAAATGTTTGGCTGTTCTCGCTGATGACTTGCGTTGCGGTTTGAACGCTTGCGCCGCCTGTAAAAGCAAACGTGCCGGCCGAAAAGCCGATCTGTGAAGCTAGAATGTTTAGCAGTGCGTTAATGGCGTCAATGTGTTCTTGTACACGCAATTCAACGGAAATGTCCTGAATTTTGTCCTCATTGTCTGTGTCGGCGTAAGCTTTAAACACCTCGTCTTCAACGTCGAAATACCGTACCATTTGCCCTGTCGCCGGGTCCACAACGGTACGCAAGGCCTGCTGCGGAACCATTATGCGCTTTTTTCCCAGGATAAATTCACGCTGGAAACTGTCAAACGCCACATCGAGACTTTTGAGTGTATCGATCGCGTTAGCGTAAATCGAAATGCCAAGTGGAGAATCCAAATCAAAATTATTGGCCAGGTTTGGCTTTATATACACGAATAACGGATGCGTAAGCCCGTCAATTCGTGTTTCCGGCTCAATATCCGGGTAGAGGATTGTCAATGGCACCTTATAGCCGAGCGCTCCTTCTGTGTCGCTTTCGTACAGTTCATTCGTGATCACATACGTTCCGTCGTCATCCCACGTATGCCATTCCAGCAGCGTGTAAAATTTTTTACCTTTGCGAGTTACGTTTAGAAATACGCCCGCCTCGATGTGGTCATTTGTACTCTGTACAGGCAGGAAACAGTCAGCCGTCACGAAAGAAAAATGAATGCTACCGTCCTTGTAATAAGGTTTGATTACGAGTCCACCCATCGCGAACATGGTCTCGAGCTTGTCCTGAAACAGCTTGTGGAAATGGCTGCGTTTCAAGATATCCTGCAGCATTTCCTCAACTGCCTCATTGCCTTCGCACGAAATGTTAACCACGCATTTCTCATTAAAAACCAGTTTTGCCATTTCCTGACTGACAACCTTCGACATACCCATCGTTGCCCGGCGCCGTTTATGCCTAACACCGTCCACACTTGTCCAATGGGTCTCATGAAACGGGACACCATAGTATTGCGCCAAATGGCCGTGATAGAGGGATTTCCAAATCTCTATTCGATTGTATTGCCGCTCTGATTCCTGGACGGCTGCCAGTTGGCTTACATTGTTTATTTCTTTGATCAGGCCCATTTTTGCAAACATTCCTTTCAGGCGTGCTAGAATGTTTTGAAACATGGCATCACCGCCTTAATATTTCAATCGCAGTTTCTGCAAATTGTCATTGACGTAGTATTGGAAGGCATCACAAGTGTGATCATCAACCTTGATTACTTTAGGATCATCACTCTGCAACGTGTCAGCGTCCCATTGGTACTTCTTGTGCTCTTCATAAAAAATCTGATTGTTATTGTTTCGGAGCATAAAAAAACGACCTTGCGCAAGCAGGTCTTGAACGTTCTCGATCATGTTCACCTTTTTCTTTTTTGCGATTGGATGCAGCCGCACACCAAAATCTTTCATGTATTGGTTTCTCAAAGCACCCTCTGCACTGTCTATCGTCCTCATGTCGATGTTTCTCCTAAACTCCGCTAACTTAACTTCAAACTCTTTCAAGTCGGTTGAGAATTCACTCGGCGCTTTTTTAACGACTCGATTTTGAGGAGAATAGTAATAAGTGTCAAGCAAAATGACATTTAACCGTTTCGTAAGTCCGAATGCACAAAACGTTGTCGCAGATGTCTGGTACCCGGAATCAATCGCGATATCGATCAGCAACAGGTCATCATCTTGCGGCAGCTCATCAATCCAATGGAAATGGTTCATATTGTAAACCATATCGCCGAGGCCGATAATCTCACCGGCATACATCCAGCGCCAGTAATCAAGGTCATTTTCCTTGTACTGTTCGATTTTCCGGATCATCTGATGCGACAGGAAACCTTTCTCGTCATCCATATAGGTTGAATGGTGGATGAAATAATCCTGATCCCCGGCTTTGCTGTCAACCCATTCATTCACCCACTCATACGGGTTTCGGGGCGGATTGTATGAGTAATAGATTTTAACCTCTTTGTCGCCCAGGTCCTGCCGGATGAACGTATCGGAAACAATATCGATATCCTCAACGCCTGCAAACTCGGCCAGTTCCTCAAACCAAAGTGCCATGACATATCCCTTTGCAATCTTGGCGGATTTGATTTTCATCGGATCGTCAACACCGTAAAAATAAAACGCCGTGTTTGTCCGTTTATGTCGAATGATCAACGGTGATTTACCAAAATAGAACTCATTTTCCACTTTGAGCATGTATACGGCCCATTTGATTTGTTCATAAACGGATGTTGACAAGTATTTGCCAACCTTTCGGAGCACCACAACGTTTCCCTGATCATCGTTTAAAAAATCGATGACAAGCTTTAGGGATATGACTGATGATTTCATGGATGACCGGCCGCCTTTTAAAATGCTGTTCGGCTTATCGTTTAACCAGAAATCATAAAACACCGGGTTAATCAGGTCGGTTATTTTGATTGCGTTCATTCAAAATCCGCCTCATTTCATCCTCGTTGTTGATAATGATCGTCCGGTCGTCCGGGTTGCTTTCATTCGTGATTTCCTTGATTTCAGCTTTTGTTTTAGTGATTTCCACTCGCATCTTTTCTAGCTTGAGCTGTTTTTCAATCTCATCACGTTCTATTTCATTTTTCTGTTTTAACGCCTTTAAAAGTTTATCTGTCACACGTGTGAGTGCCTCTTCAAGGCTTAAAATATCATCAATTTTTTTGAATTCTGTTTCCTCAATCTTGGTTACAACTAAAGCAGAAGTTTTAACAGGGACATTGACTTCGACCCCATTTTTTTCAACAACATGAATATCTTTCATATCTTTTAATTCTTGTAAAACTGTTCGCTGCTTTTCAGTGAGCCCATCTTCTATTCGTTTGATGCGCTTCATCATGCGGCGTTGCCGAATGGTTAACTCCCGGATAGTCATCTCCAGTTGAAAAATTGTGTCAGTTGGAATTACTGGAAATAACGCCTTTTCATCATCATCAAGAAAATCCCACATAAGTGATTCATATTCTCCAGTCTTTACTGAATTTTTGTTTCCAACCGGAGCACCACCCGAGTTTCCTTTGGCATTTTGATTTCCCTTTGGGGCGCCACGCTTTCCTTTAGAGCTTTTAGGAGCGCTCCTTTTTGTTTTAGGAGCGCTCCCTTTTAATTCAGCATCCCATTTGTCTGTTGCTTTCCACTTTCGTACGGTATTGCTCGTGACACCCATCCGTTTAGCAAGGTCAACCAATTTAAGATTTCCGCCGCTCTTTAACCATATGTCTTTTGCTTCGTCTCGTCTCGGGTCTCTAGGTCTTGCCACGTCACATCACCGCCACCCCCACAAATTAAGTTGTTTTTTATAACTCGTCTTTTTGGAGTTCCAAATCTATCTCAATTAGTTTTTTCAAATCATCAACGGTAGTGACTCTAATTTTCCCACTTTGGAAGTCACGAATCCATTGAGCGATGCCCGCCTGTACAATCTTTCTATATTTTTCTTTTGATGTTGCGATGCCCGCCAAGACTTCTAATTCATGCTGTAACAATTCATCTTGCGAACTCTTGTTTTTGTTTTTTATTGCAAGCACCCCATTCCTAAACTAAAATAGGAATCGAGATAGCGCTCTTTAGACTATCATAGTCAAGCTGTTTCACTATCTCTGCTGTGGTTATCAGCAATTAATAAAAGGAGGGTGCGCTAACATCCCTTTTCTTTATGCTCTCATCAATAATTTTGCTTTATTTCCTGTTAAGTTTTCGTATCGATTTTTAATAACATCACAATATTTCGGATCCATTTCACTCATATAGCAAATTCGTTCTGTCTGTTCAGCAGCCATCATTGTTGTTCCACTGCCACCACAAACATCAAGAACAATATCGCCTTTCTTTGATGAATTCTGGATTGCGTTTGCAACGAGTGGTATGGGTTTCATTGTTGGATGTTCTCCGTTTCGCTGGGGTTTATCAAAAAACCATACTGTAGATTGCTTTCGGTCACCATACCATTTATGAGAAGCACCAGGCTTCCACCCATAAAGAATCGGTTCGTGCTGCCATTGATAATCTTGCCGGCCAATTACGATTTGATTCTTTACCCATATAATGCACTGTTTTAAAAGCCACCCTGATTCCACCATTGCCCGCCTAAAGTTTTGACCTTCTGAATCTGCATGGCAAACGTAAATAGCGCCACCTTCTTCAGTAACGCTGAACATAGACGTATATAAATCAAATAAAAACTGATAAAATTGTTTATCGTCCATTTTATCGTTCATTATTTTTAAAGAATCTTCCGTTTTTCCTTCATAATCCACATTATATGGCGGATCAGTGAATACCATTGAAGCGAGTTGGCCATCCATCAAGCGAGAAATAACTTTAATGTCAGTACTGTCCCCACATATTAAACGATGGTGACCTAATTGCCATATATCTCCCGGACGTGTTTCTGGTTCTTCAATATTTTGAAGCTCCTCCTCAACGTCAAATTCATCATCTTCTGTTTCAAGAGGAAGTTGGCTTTCTAATGATTCGATTAAGTCTTCAAATTCGCTTTCATCGAAACCAGTTAACTCTATTCCGATATCACTTTCATCCAATTCCTGCAGCAGCACGGTTAATTTTGATTCATCCCACCCGCCACTTATTTTATTTAGAGCCAAGTTTAGAGCTTTTTCTCTATCAATATCGAGGTCAACGACAGAAACCTCAACTTCTGTTATTCCACTCGATTTTAGAATCTTAAAGCGCTGATGGCCGCCAACTAAATTTCCCGTTCTTTTATTCCAAATTAAGGGATCCACATACCCAAACTCTTCAATGGATTTTTTTAGCTTATCATATTGAGGATCTCCTGGTTTTAAGTCTATCCGAGGATTATATTCAGCTGGATTAATCTGCTCGATTGCAACTTTTTTAATTTCCATTTTCTATTGCCTCCGAGATGTTATGGATAAGCATGCAATAAAAAAACACCCCGAAGGGTGCTTTTACTTTTCAAATTCCATATAGTTCAATCTCTCAACCGTTACAGTGCAATCAATACCATTTACAGTAAATGAGTATTTTTTGTTATCACGATACGGCTGTTCAAACCCCGTGTAAACAATATCCACGTCAATCTCTATTGTTTTAAAAATATTTCTTATTAGCTGTTGAATCTGAGATCTATTCGGTTCATTCTTGGAAATTACCCGATAAGGATTTTGTTCAACTCCTAGATATACCGAAATAAGTAATGATGTTTTCATATATTTCCCCCTCCGATAACGATAAGTATATCAGTTTTCGAAAGGGCCATGAGCATATAAAAGTACTAAAATTACAAAGCTTTGAAACCCTTATGGCATAAGCGCATATCCCGAACTCGGTATTGTTCACCGCAAGGTGAATCATGGGTTTCATGAAATTTCTCACGCCCCGGATTTTTCCTCTCCGGTCCTGCCTTCCATTTTACACATATTTTTTATTGTACTTCATCTATCCGGCAATCTCGGCATTTCCGGCAAAACCGGCATTTCCGGCATTTCCGGCATTTCCGGCATTTTCATACATCGTGTCCACAATATTGGCACGGATGGCCCGAATATTCCGTTCTGATAGCCCCATATGTCGGCTAATGGCAATGACGCTCATTCCGTCCAGCAGGCACTCCAGCACGGCACGTTCGCGTTCTCCTTGCACGCAATCAACATGTTCCTGAATAAACAGCACTTTCTTCTGCAACCGATTAATCCATTGATGTGTCTTCTCCCGACGTAAAATTTCACGGTAAACCGGATCACTATTTGTTCCTTTTGGATTCGGTAAGGCGGATTCTTCCCCATATTGGGATGTGATGTTGCTTCTCACTTCATTCTCCAGCATTTTGCGCTGTCTCTTGATTTCGTTGATCATCCAATGATAATCCTTTAATGCCTGTGAGATTTCTTGCTTGTTCATCTTCCATTTCTCCATGCTCCGCCTCTCCCTCGCTTATATACGGGATCATAATATCCCATAAGATCTTTTATCTCACGTTCGCTTAAATGCTCTGATTTCGACTTTCTTGGCTTTCCTCGTGGCTTTTTCCCTTTGTTTGGATTCTGCTTTTCCCATTTTTTCAATTCGTCTTGTAATGTGCCCATTTGGTTTCCTCCTAAAAAAATAAAAAAGGACGCTAAATCAGCACAAAGCGTGCAAATTCAGCGTCCTGGGTTCTTCCCTCGGACTTAAATGTATTCATCTATTTTCGGCAGCATCCACCGTAATTCGTCGTAGTAGTTTGGGTAAAATTCACGAAGCCAAACGATTCGGCCGCGTTCTGCCCCGTCTGTCGTTGCCCAACCGGTATTCCTGATCCAATCACGGGTTTGATACTTTTGGTAATCATACAGCTTTGGATAATCCAAGTTTCTCGATACGATGTACGCCCAGATGTCACTGGCATCCCAATAGGCTAGGGGGGCGCACCGGTAAAATCCTTGCTTATTCTCAAATGTCACGCCAAATGATGTGACCATCCATTTCCGTTGACTGGACTCCTGTTTGCGGATACCCCAAAAGATACCGTTGTATCCATTTTCTTTTGCCCATCTGTCGGAAACGTCTTTCTTTAATACTTTTAGTGCCTTATTTTGCATGGATGTAGTTCGGTTAATGCCCGGGATCCCGAATTGATCCCATACTTCTTTCATCGGGCGCCTGTCTGCGAAATAGGCCTTACTAATATTTATTTTATATCTTTCTTGTGCTTTTTCAATAGTTTCATATATTTCTGGGAGTTTATAATCACTGTCCATAAAATAAACGGGTATTTCGTCCATCACTTGACTTAGCAAATCGAGCATTACAAGGCTATCTTTACCAAAACTAACGGATGCAGACCACTTAATGCCTTCTATTGCCAGTGCTTCGCGAATAATTTCTAAACTTCTTGATACTTTTCTTTTAAATCCCGGCAGCGTCGCACGCAGCATGTACGTTTCTTTCTCTGCTTCTGTCATCATTTGTTTTCACGTCCCCTTTTGCCAATATTTTTGTAACCCCCATTCCCATTTGCCGCTTAAGTCCAACACCCGCAAATTCAGCAAACCGAAAAAGAATATTTGCTTTTTGAACGTATGCCTCGTCTCCGTAAAATTTAAATCCCACTTTGCCATAAAAAACGGTGTATGGCCGATAGTCAGCTATTTTGTGTGCTGCCGAATGGATATTCAAGAATTTAATTACCGTATATTCCCTTGTATTTTCTCCATGAAATGGAATTTTGATATCGATTTTATCCGGAAAAAGCTGATTCCAACGCTCTTTAAGGCTTAAAAGAATATGGTTTGGATCCGGAATAGGCGTGTCATAACCTTTTCGGGAAAACGTCGTATTGTGAAACTGTACCATAATTGTCAGATTATCATATTTTCTGTTCATTAAATCCTTATACGACACTTCTCTTAATATTTCGATACCATTCAGGTTTTTAAAAAATGGTTCAATCTCTAAGCCTATAACATTTACAATATTAGGTAACTCAACACTAAATGGGTTGTAATCGTAGTTATCATGAATCATTTTAGACAGCACAGGAGACTGCTTATGAATGATCGCCAATACCGCATCATACATAGCCTTTCCGTCGTCAAATTGGACAGGAAGTTTTATTTTAAGCAAGCTGATCTCTCCTCACGTTTGGGATAATGCATGGCACCCGGTCTATGTGTAAATGGTAGGGCGGTTTTAGACGCACTTTCTTAATTTGATAGGCTTGTCCATCGTTCGGGAGCTCGCCTGTAAATGGACGTGTCCGCATAATTCCATATGGCCCGATATCCGTATAGTCGTCTTCAATTTCTTCTATGGCCCATTCTCGTACATAACCATAGCCCTGTGATGCTTTCTTACCGATATTGGTTACATATCCAAGTAGGCGCCGAATTTCGTCAGGATCCCCGACGGCATAAAATTCAATATCACTCACAACCCGTATTATTTGTGGCATACGATAAGCTTTATATTCACCGGATGCACCGTTAATCTTGCCACGTTTGCCCTGGAAGTCCACATAATAGGCCGCGTCAAAGTCGTTTACTTTTTTATGCCAATACTCAACGATTTCAGCATGTTGTTCGTAAAATCCGAGGGATGCTTTCCACCGGCCATCTTCATCCTTTGCCAGTGGCAAATCCGGTTCAATTACGTTATCAGGCCGTAAATTGTTATTCTGCAAGTCATCCGGATGATTTTCCAGCATCCACGCATAAGCCAAGATACTATCCAAATTAAAAATGCCATCATTGGAGTTCACGCGCCCGTCCAAAAGACGGGCCGTGATCTTCAAATTCTTCATTTCACCTCGCCTGCCAAAAGCTTTGTAAACTCCTCTTTGTTATCAATGACATAATTGTCGTACATTTCTTTAAGATGAGCGTCATATGTTTCTTTTGCTTTTTTTGCAATTTCTCCGAGGAAAACGGTTTCCGGGCTAATATCGGCGAATTTCTTTCTTTCCCCATTAATAATCACATCCATGTCTGCTTGAACAAGTCCAAATCCGGATCCGTTTTTTCCTCCAAGATAAGGCTGCTTTTGCCATTCATGCAGACAGGAAACAAACGCCCCGAGTTCCAGCTCATCACAAATGATATCCCACCGGTGCCAGAGTTTCGTGCCAGCTGCCAAATATTCAACTGCATACCGCATTTGTGTGGCTGGGCCGTCTTTTTCTTTTTTCTTTTTGGTGGTTTCTCCCTCGAGTAACTGCTGTTCAGTTTGTCCAATTAAAAACTGCTCTGCAAGGTTCACATTCTTCTCGTCATCTTTCCGGGTAAACTCAATCACATTTGTAAAATGTCTCCAACTATAGTCGGACTTTTCAACATAACTTGGTATAATGTTGTTCGTTTCTTTGCATACAGGGTAAACAAAGGTCTGCTTCAATTTGCCGTCCAGAATCTGATTTCCGACGCCTCCTCCGAACAGTGACACAAATGGCAGGGCTTTACGAATTACCTTCGCCTGATCGATATCCAGCGCCTGGGCACCACCGATTGAGCCGCCACTGAACAACAGATGGAAGGCTTTTAACGGGACACGAATATCTAACCGGTTTAGTAAGTAACGCGCCCCACAGTCCCGCAGCATGCCTCTCAAAGCATTTCCCGTATAAACAAATACTTCCTCCGGCTTTCCATCGTTGACGACTGTAGTCGTATTCAGAAAGCTTTGAGTTGATTCGCTTTCCCCGATATGGCTTAAAGGTTGCAGCAGTGTGTAAATGGTTTCTAAACGGTAATGGTTCATTTCAATTTTCCTCCTCAATAATGGTTTCTAATTTGTGTTCAATCGGTTTTTCTCTCTCTAGACGGTCCCGGACTAACATAATCACCCGCGCGGTTTCTTTGTATAGTTCATATAGGATGGCCTGGTCTTTTCCGCTTTCCATAATCTCGGTTAAAAACTGTCTGTTCCCGCCGTCAGGCTCATTCCCAGTCATGACAATGTTCCCTAATTCATCTTGTATGGCCGTCATTACCTTGCTGCCACTATCACACCATTTAGGATTGATCGTTTCGCATGCCATTTTCCGTTTAAAGGCTTCTAAAAAAGATCCAACGCTAATTGCTCGCTTTGCGCTGACTTTCGTGAACCGTTCGATTTGTCCCCACATGTCGATGCCACTTGGCCCTCTTTTTCGGTTTCGGCTGCGGTAGACGGCGTAGACAAGTAAGGCGGCAGCTCCTGCACTTTCATCCCTAGTTCTGAAACCATAAAACATTTCAAGTCCTCCTCATTTTCAATTTTCTGTGCAATAAACATGACGACATCAAGTATAGGGTTGCCCCGGTACGTCTTAACCCGTTCCTCAAAGGCTTCCCAAGCATCAATACCAAAGTCCAAAATCCGTTTTTGACTGTATTCTCCGGTTGTTATCTCCGTTTTCGTAAATCCATAGAGAAAATGTTCAACCAACGCAAGTAAACTTTCAAACTCTTTTCTAACGATCAGCACCGGCATTTCTTCGTACATGACGGTAAATATGTCGCGGGAATAATTCACTTCCCCCTTAAAAGCGATGTGCTTTTTCTGGGAAACAGCCAAATTTATAACAAATGGAGGATCAGGCGGCTGCAATAGAAATTCTCGCATCTCTACCCGGTTTGGCAGCCAAAGCCTTTCTTCATTCGCCACATTTGAAAATGTCCGCAATCCGTATCGTTCTTTCGTGGTCAAAATTGAGAAACAGCATGCCGGACATACATGGGTTCCGGCCGGATTCTTAGCAATGTTCCAGTCAGTGAACACGTTGGAAAATACCTTCTTAAGTTTCATTCCTTGTGTCATTGGCTCTCCACATAGAAAGCGTTGGCCGGCGTGTTCTTCCATATCTTTTTCCTTAATCGGATCCACAAATTTAATGTCCCGGATGATTACATTTCCTTTACCGTCTTTCGTGTTCTGCTTAATCACCCCATTTTCATCCCTAGTCTTCTTCCAAGCCGAATAGATTAAATGTGTGGGCATTCCGGCACCACCTTTCCCCTTTTTCAGTTAACTTGAATGTGCCACTGCTGTACCTTGGCCAGTTTACATACCCGTGTGCTTTTAATTTTTTGAGATGGTAGTTCGTGCAACCAGGTGATAGCCTCAATGCTTTTGAGATTTCCAAGTTTGTTGGGCTGCGCTTGTGACGCGTCTGAAAATATTTGATATAGCGCAACACTCGCAGATGCCGCGGTGTCAATTCTGCATGCCAGTTTCTTGGTATGTCGAATTTGTCCAATATCCGCTCCATCCTCGGCCGCCCGATACGCAATGATTTTGCTAAACTTAAAACATCCATGCCGCTGTCGATATACATCAAAATCAAATCATCTCGGGTAAAGAAGCAATTCCCTACCCGGATTTCTGTTTCTTCATTCAATGTGTAGCAGCGTTCAGCCCGCATTTTCTCACTCCCCTATACTGGTTTTTGTGGATAAGCGCGTACTCTTGTCCGCTTACCATAATTTTTGTGGGCAGACCTCGCTTTACTTTAAGCACCGTAACGACGGGCCGATACTTATCGCCCTTTTGTCGTGTTTTTGGTTTCACGTGTTTCACCCCTATCTATATGACATCCTGCCCAATCAGCCTCTTCCGATCGATCCGTTCTATATCAAAGACCTTGCCGTTCTGCCATATCAAGATATCCTGACCATACGGCTTTGGGGTCACTTTGGTCACCTGCCCATCCTGGACGATATATACAGCCGTCTCCATTAAATCTATTTCAGTTGTCATAATTTTTTTATTAGCTTCCAATGGGTTCACCCCCTATGGTAAAATATAGGTAACCAACCTTTACCAAGCCGGGGGAACCCGGTTTTTTTATTTCACTAGCTCCGGATTTTCGTATATGTTTCCGATAACTTCTACTGTTTCTTGATCGTAATCTTTGCCACCACCTGACAAGTTCCAACATATTCCTGGAGCGTGGAGAAAGAATCCTACTATCCCTTGTCCCCATTTGACGGTGCATACTGCATGTGAACCTTGACTTACAGCCTTAACGATATCTCCTTCATAAATCTCCCGGCCGTTCTTGTCACGCAGGCCTGTATATTGCATATAGACCGGATCATCAGTCTCAAAATGTTTAAATCGAAATGACAAAGAATCATCGAATTGTTCAGTAGTGCTATAAAACATTCTTTCTAATTCCTCATCCCATGCCCGAAACTTAAATCGCAAATTTCCCATCTCGACCCCTCCATCTTTTATTTGCATGAAGTTTAATATGTTCACTCGCGGTCATAACTTCTAAATTTTCCGGTCGATTATCAAGTTTATTTTCATTTATGTGATGCACTACCTCGTTTTCTTTTAAATATCGACCTATCTTTTCTTCTGCAACTAATCTGTGTTCAGCAACATAACCTTTTTTAATTGCTTTGGGATGATCCGGCTTATAAATGTAGTAATAACCACTAATTAAAACCTTATCTCTATAAGCACCGTAGTGTTTGCCGGTACGATATTTTCCATAACACTCTCGACTACAAGTTTTTGCTTTTAATCCATCTTTTCTAATCTTTTCAACATGTTTTCCACAAACAGGGCATTCGAAAATAGAATATTGATAACTTCTTGATACTCCCTCTTTTTGGAATGTTCCGAAAAACTTAATCTCTCTCATTTTTCTGCCTCACTTCCAGTCGTATTTGCCGTCACGTTTCACCAGCACGGCATGTTTCTTGCTAAAGATACTTTCCTTCCGTATCCGTTCTTTGTTCAACCCTTCCTCATAGACTGTTATAACTACCAATTCTTCCCGGTCATGAGATATGGCCCGATGTTCAACGACCCTTCTTGTCACTGCCAATCACATCCGTTGTGCGTTCACCGCGTCTTACCCGCTCCAGCTGCTCCGGAGTTAGATACCAGATTGTAACCTTGCCTGGGCGTTTGGCTCTCCATCCGGTGCTGGTTCGGAGATTGTATCTGTCCTCAGGATCATGTACGTATGTTGCTGCCATCCATGCCACTCCTAAACTGTTTATTTTGGCTTCTAAGCCGCTTTAATATTTTTGTATATAAATAGTCATGTTTTGATTTAAATCGGGTATATGGTCAAAAATAAGCCAATCAGCATGGTTTCTTATCGGCCGTTTAACTTCTTCGCCACCTTCCGTTTCTTCTCCAGTTCCTCAAGTTCAATCCATCCGCCCCATTTCTTGCTGTATGTAACTAAAGATAGTTTGTGGGGGTATTTATGCTCGAATAGCTTTTTCTTAATCTTAAACGCTTCTGTCTGTACGCCTTTGACATCCACAACCTCGATGGATCCATCCAAATGGTGAATCTCGAAATCTGCGATGTACTCAATCTTGCGGTATTTTTTTCCGTTTTTCTCGAAAGCTTCCTGCAAAAGATAGCGTGGCTGTAACCGAAAAAATAAGATTTTATTGTTTGCTTGCAACCATTTTAGTTGTTCATAATATTTGGCTTCGATCTTGCTGTCAAAAACATATCCGTCCAATTTAACTTTCTTGGAGCCATATTTAGTTTTCTTAGTTCGCTTGCGATACTCTGCCGCTGTCATTCGTTCCATTTGCTTCATCCTTTTTGATTCTTCTGTTATATTTCGGGATCACGCCTTGCTCAATCAGTTTGTCCAGTTCAAGCCGATTCTGTCTTTTCCATTGCTTCAACATCCAAACTGACAGTCCTACTAATGGGGCAATTTCATCGTCATGCAGCCCCTTATTCCGGTGGTAAACATAAATTGGGATGCTCAAGCCTTTAAAGTCATACACCTTCCTTCTGGCTGTATTCTGCCTATTTGCTGTATGGTCAAGCTGATTACCGAGCATCCGAAGCTGGTCATAAATATTGCACCCAGTACAAACCACCGCATGATCTAAATTATTGTTTGGACAGTTTCGGCAGCGCATGTCTAGCAATCTGCCAATTCGCTGATGGATGATGTGCTTTTCCATTCGTGTCACTTAAAATACTCCTTTCCAAAAGCCTGTTTGAATTTCTCTATTGTCTTGGGACCGATCCCGGGCGTTTTCTCTACCCGGGAGAGGCCGGATTTCATAAATCCAATCGCCTTGCTGATCCCCATTTGCATGCCGATCTCGATCCCCTCACGCTTGCCACGCTCATAAGCCTGCTGAATAACTGGATTTCTTGCCATATCAATCCCCCGTTTGTGCTTTTTGGAGGGTCAAAGCGTACACGAGATCGTGATAAGATAAGTCGTAGATTGATTGATTATTGAATTGAGTTACACCTTTATTTTCGAGTTGGCGGAGTAGATGGCTCCGCTTTAACTCGGTCATTGTGGCGTTGTTCATTTTTTTACACCCTTTCCATCTTGAGTTGGTCCCGTGCTTCTTCCAAACGTCGCTGCAAAATCATTTCCTCTTTCTTAATTTGCTCTTCCGGCTTCGGCCCGCACGCCGGACATGGTTTTACCATGATTCCAAACCCCATATTCTCGTAGACAACGTGCCGACCATTACATAGTTCACACATCAGCTTGCTCCTTTCTTGAGGCGCCAGTCCGTTCCCTCAGCTTCAAGCAGGTAATTCCCGCATTGACCGATCAACCGGCTTGCGGCCGCATATCCTATCTTTTCTGCGAGGGTTCCGCGGTCCTCATTCGAGTTAAATACAATTGGCTTTTGCTTCCGGTATCGCTCGTTAATAATCTGGTAGTAAAGAGATTCCTTCGCTTCCGACCATTTCACTTTGCCGATGTCGTCCCAAATCAGCACATCTGCATTTGTGGCCGCATTAAGCAGACGATTAAGCTGTTCTCCCTCGTCGTTCATCATCCTGGCCTGAATCAGCTCATCCATGAAATTAACATCTGATACCACCAGAACATTGAATCCGTCTTTAATTAGGCGTTTTGCAAGTGCAATCTGTAAATGAGTCTTTCCAATCCCAAAATTGTTATGTTGCTGTTTCACGGTGGCCCGCTCTACCGATGGCAATTCTTTCATGCGCTGTTCGCCAAAAACTGCAATCAACCCAAAATTATGGGAAGAAACCGTTTTTTCCTTTTCGCCATTTTCATTGGTCGTCATCTTGTATTCTTGCAAATACCTTTTTGTAAGGTCATACATGTCTTCTTGGATTTGGCTCGTACGCTGATAGTTTTCAAAATTGGCGTTTGTAAACTCATCAGGGATCATGGAGTTCCGGAACCGCCGCCGCCATGCTTTTCTTTCCCGACATTCGCAAGGTTTGGCGAATTCATATCCTTGTTCATTTCGGTAAAAGACAAACTCGGTATCCTTACAAATCGGGCATTCGTATTCATCCGCCCCATGCTCGTCTTGCTTCTTGGGCTTCTCGGATTGCCTGTTCTGCGCTTTTTCCAGCAGGTCGGCCATAACCTCCGCGATACTTTGGAATCTTTGTTCCATTGTCTTCACCTCTCTCTGCTTTCTGCTTCTCGATAAACCGGTCAAATATATATCCGGCGCAATAGTCAAGCGTCTTGATGTAGTCTTTTGGATGTTTAGGCTGGTAAGACGTAAATTTCTCTTCCATCCATTTGATTGCATCATCGACATTGACACCGTATTGGATGATCTCAGCTGCTGCTGCTTTATCCTTAGGGGTAGCCACAAATCCGTGATTCCTTAACTCTATAAATCGATTGAGAAGCTTATTTACAGCAGCTGCTTTATTACTTAGTCCATTATTATTTAGTTCATCAATACTTAGTTCATTATTACTTAGTAGTTTCGGGTTTTCCGTCAACGGATAATCCGTCAACGGTTTTTCCGTAAGCGGATTTTCCGTCAACGGTTTTCCCGGTAACGGTGGATCCATTTGAGGGACTTCAAAAACAAGTGTTTCATAGTTGAATGTCCCGTCCTCATTACGGTGCTGCACCCGCTTTAAATAACCCAGATCTCGCAGTTCTTTAAGCGCAGTCCGAAGTGAGTCGCGTCCGTCCTTAGCATGTTTTTGCAACTCTGTGTCATAAAACCTCCAATCGTCGGGTAAAGAAAGCATATAGGCATGCAGCCCTTTCGCTTTCCAGCTCAGCCTTTCATCCATAAGCGATGTTTTATTCATTACGACGTAGTTGCCGTTCTTTTGTACTCTGTATATATTGGCCATGCTTTCACCACCTCAATTTCCTGTGTTGTTTCCCCCTCGAGGTGAGGGGGATTTTTTTAGAATGGAAGGTCATTTTCATCCATTTCAACAGCCGATTTCTTATCTTCAACTTTTGCCTGCTCCTGTTGCGACGCTTCTTCTTTCTCGGTCTCCGGTTCTGGATGGTAATCAATGATTTCAGGTTCTTCCGCATTCGTTTCATCCGTGATATCATGTGTTTCCCGTTCATCTTCGGTAACGGCCGTCTGCATTTCAATGCTCAAAATTCCCCACTTACTGAGCATGTTGCGGATGACCGTTTTCATGGCCATAGCGTCATAATCGCTTTTCCATACATTATTGAGAGCATTCTTGTCCTTCATCTTGTTATGCTTAACCCTGTGCGCTTCGATCTCATCCTTGGTCCAGTAGACCGTCTTTTCAAAGCCATTGATCAGCTTGAAATATCCGCAGTATCCGATTACCTTCTCGCTTGTGGCACCTTCTAAATCCAGTTCGATTTCTTCGGTCAGCCGGTTCCACTTAATGAGCTCACCTTCATGAACAGCGATGACGTTGATCGCTTTATATTGGCCAGTCCGTAATGCCAGTTGAATGTACCCCTTATAACCAAGCTGGAACTGTGCTACCTTATGGCCTTTCTTACTGTCATAAAATGGCACGATCCAGGCATAACCTAGGTTTTTGTCAACTGGAAGATCAAGGCTTGCTGCGACCATGGCGCTTGAAATAATGCTCATTGGCTCGGCGGCCTGAATGTTCGGATCACCGTTGTAAAGGTTGAGCAAAGAAGACATAAATTGTGGTGCCTTCTTGTCCAAAACTTGTTCAAACTTTTTTTGCATCGTTGGGGTATTGAGCAAAGCTTTTAACCCCAACGATTGAGCAGATACTTGTTTGGTTCCTTCCTGTTTACTTGCAATTTGGTTTTTTAGCGCTGCATTTGTTGCCATTATTTTTCCTCCTTAACCGCAAGTTTGCGGAATGATGTTTCTTTAATAACTTGCTGGTGAATATCGGGGAACTTTTCCCGTAATGCTTTGGAATCAACGCGTTTCTGTACCTGCTTCTTCCAAGTGACGATATAGTCGCCAACCCGGCCAATCTCCGCTTCTTTCAGCTCAGCTTTAAGTTTGTTTTCAATCTCAGTTTTCGCAGCTTTAATCAGCTTCTCGTTTTCCTTGATTTTGAAGTATTCTTCCAAATAGGCATTGAAATCTTTTGGAAGAACGATCTCTTTATCAGGATCCGATTTGGCATATTTTTCGGCCAGATACTTCTCAGCCGCGCTGCTTCCGTCCAGTTCAGGGGCAACTCCGGCCAGCACATTGTTTTCCCAAAAATCCTTTTCAGCTTGGAAAATCATGCTGATCAGTTCATCGTCGCGTTCGATTTCTTTCCATACGAACCGATTCCCTCCGATCAGCACGGCAATATATCCTTTTTCCTTGCCGGTAACGCCCAGATAGTGCTGGACTTGGACAAGGTAAGAGGCTGGAACCTCGTCACCTGCCCACTCTTTTGCAAGGTAAGCGCTGGCCGTCTTGCATTCAAGTACGGCCGATTCTCCAACTACCAACCTATCGACATTGGCACGGATAAAAGGATAATCTGGATGGCTGTACATAAAGTTTGACCGGCGTACCTTTTTATCCGTTCGCTTTTCAAACTCTTTTGCCACGACATTTTCCATTTGGTTTCCCCAATAGATCGCTTCACTGTCGCCTTCTTGGGGATCGACCTGGCCAGTCTTTTCAAGCCAGAGTTCGAAAGGCGTCTTGTATTTATTCAGGCCCAGGATAATGCCGGCATCACTACCGCCAATCCCCTTGGTGCGAGCCTGAAGCCATTCATGACGGCTCATTTCTTTTGTGGAAATAGCGTTTTGATTCATTGCCATGCTTCTTCACCTCTTGATAAAATTTTCAAAGACCGATAGAATTAAGGTGTAGTCTTATTTAAAGCAACTTACTCCCACGGCAATGGGAGTTTTTTATTATGCCGTGTAAAACTTTGCGCCGTAGAGCTCAACCAAAAATTTTTGAAGATTGTCTTGTAAAACAAGTTCACCGTCAATTTCAACCACATCGTCGCCATAAAAGATTTCATCACCGAAGTAGTCGCAACCGAAAAGCTCCGGATCATTATTTTGCAGATATCCAAATCGGCGCACTCTGGTAATATCCGGGTGTTCAATTGTGTTAATCATTCGTAATCATTCCTTCCTGGCTTAAGTCAAGCATGTAATGCTGTGAATACGAATCTTCCGTTTCACCGTCGAAAACAATTCCGTACTTGAAGATAGAAGCATCATCATTGAAAATCGTTTTGCTCTCCCCGTTCATGAAAACTGAGATATGGCAAATCTCACCATTTTTATACCAATTAATCGAATGGATTTTGAATCGTTTCCCATTCACATTAAGCACTGGCTGTTTCACTCTTTTCACTCCTTCCAGCTTGAATTGCCAAACACAACAATATGTGCTTTTCAAAACGATTCAGTTTAAGCCAATCACCTGTTTTAATTTTCATTGATTCGCCCCTTTCCGCAGCCTGTCTCATCAGCGCCGGGAGGCTATCTCCGGCGGACTAGGCGATCATTGCGCCTAGTTTCGACTTAATTTCTTGCCTGTAATCTATTAGCCTGCTATGGTTGTAATCTTTGATAATGAGAAGCACGTCTGTGGTCTCAATGAACCATCCGCACTTGCAACCTAGCAGCTTTTTCCAATGATGATCAACGCTTGAATAGTTAGTCAGTTTTTTCTTCATTTAACACACCTCACTGTGATACAATGAAAGAGTAAATTACATGCGTGAACGTTATAGGCAGTTTGAAGCGCCAACTTCTTACTGCTTTTCTTTTTGTCTAATTTCAACCAAGCCATTGACGATTGCTTTGATATAAATGTCATGAAAAGCTTCATCGTCGACGTTGATGTATTCGGACAATGCTTCCAGAATAATTTCAGCCTTTTCGTAAATATTCATTTCAGCCACTCCTCTAAAAGCCATCTGCCAATGATTACGGCCGGAACAAACCATCCCATGAATATGAGCTCACCCATTTTGTTGACCACCCAAAAATATAATTTTGTGAATATCAATGCCTTTTTCGATCAATTCACAAATCATGGCATTGATTCGGTCCTGCTGGATTTTCCGTTCTTTCAATCGCTTCAGCTCTGCGAGAGACCGGTTAAAATCAATCATTCGCATTTCTGCCATGTTGAGCTGCCCGAGTTCCAGTTCGGTTTCAGCTAAATGCAGGCATGTTTTACAGCATTTGTAATGCTCAATTGCTTTTGGCAAATCAACCGGCAAAAAATCTTCTTTGGTAATCATCAAATTCGCCTCTCACTTCGTAGTTTTCTAAGTACTTTCTTTGATTCTTCCATTACAGTAAAACCATAATCTCGTTCCAATATCATGAGCAGGTTGTCGATCGTTACCCGAGCCTCGATGAGCTCATGCATCATCCGTCGAACATCCTCCCGTTCGTCATTTGAGCATACGTTCGGAGGCTTGACCAAGGAAACTTCGTCGATGATACGGAGTGCATCCTTTATCTCTGCTTCTGCGATTTCTTCCAGAACCATACGGTGCCGTTCAACGTACGGTCCTCCCATAACCGGGCTTGCCAGTCCTTCCGAAAACTCGTGCAGGATTGATTGCTCGAATTCATAATTTTTATAGGTCTGTATGGCATGACGTGCGACATCTTTATTCATGGTACGCGTTCCTTTCGTTTGCTTGTTTACCAGTTCATATGACTGGTAAGTGTCTTGTGCGATTTGTTTCTGTGTTAGTCCTTCTTGTTGCAGAATCGCCAAGGCTTCTTGCACCTTTGCAGATTCTTTCATCAGTAGTTTCCCCCTGTACAAAGATCTTGTTTATTCTGGACATCAGAAAACAGTAAGATAAAACTAGAACGATGCAACACTGTTTTCCTGGGCAGCAATCCATTTATCGATTGATTCACGCGAAAAGAAGATGCGTTTCCTAACTCGGAAAAATGGGATCTGCTTTTCACGGACCATGGTATAAATTGTGTCTGGGTGAACACCTAAATAAGTTGCAACTTCTTGGACTGTTAGGGTGTTGTTACGCATTTAGACCACCACCTCAAATTCTTTGATCAGGAGTTCGGCAATTTTGATTTGACCCTTGCCAGTGATTAGAGGTGTTAGTTTTTCAACGTCTCCTTCTGTTCGGCTGACAACGGTTGGCTTTACAACAAACAACCCTTGTTCCAAATAAGTTTGTTTTGGATTGTTGTGTTCACGTCCGCCGGAGATGAGATATCCATGGGAACGTAGCCAAGCGAATAATTTGTTACGGCCGATGTTGATGCCGTGCTTGTCGTACAGCATTTTGGCAAATGCTCCGATACTGATTGCACCAGTTGAGTTTGAAACGACTTTTCCAAAACTTGTATACGGTAGGTCAGCTTTTTGCTGTTCGATCAATTGATTTCGTTCCTGCTCGGCCTTAACTCGTTTTGCTTTTTCTTCTTTGAGATTGGTAAGTAGCCCGATCAGGAAGTCAGGATCACTGATTGTTTTTTCGAGCGTTTCTGGTGTCATGTATGCGCCATGTTTTCGGATGGACGGGATAACCTCATGGGTAATCCAACGTTTGAATTCTTTGGCTTCAGGTTTGCGGCTGCGGAGTATTGCTGAATATAGTCCTGACTCGCTTATGGCAATAGCTCCCCGTTTAAAACCTTCTAATTGAAGGTTTTGCTTTTCATCATCGTCTAAATGCTGGCACATCGAAAAAGCATCTTTAAATTCCAAAATACTTGCTACATCTTTTGCAACAAACCATGGTTCGCCATCTTTTAAAATGGTGCGAACTTCATTTTGTTTAAAATTGAAGACTTGCAATGAGTTCAATTAACAAACCTCCTTTGCTTTTGTTGCTGATTTAGCAACGTTTTTTATAAAAAAATCTGATACACTGCATTGCAGTAGCTTGGCTAAAATGGGCAGTTGATTTGCCCTTAACTGATATTCTCCCCTTTCGTATTTTAAATAGGTTGAGGCATTCCTGAATCCTAACCCATCCGCCATATACTGAAGTGAAAGATTGAGCTCTTTCCTTCTTTTAACAATGAACGCAAGGTTAAACTGTTGCATGATGTCCTCCTTTCTTGTTGCTATATTAACAACTTGACTTTATTATAATTTGTTATTTTGGCAAAGTCAACATTTTTTGTTGTTATTTCAGCAAAAAATATGTTTCTAAAACAGAAACATGATAAAATATTATTGCTAAAACAGAAAAAAGCGTGGTGATACCATGTCCGAACCAGGTCAGATTATTAAAAAACTAAGGGAACAGAACAACTGGTCTTTGAGGGAAGTTGAAAAACGAATAGGAATAGATTATTCGGTGATAAGCAGAATTGAATCCGGTAAACGTCCGTTGAAAGACCAAGAAATAAAAGCGTTTGCTGATTTATTTGGAGTAACGACTGCTTACATATTGGGTGAAGAGGACAAGGAAATTGATGTTGCTGGAGAAAAAATCACATTGGATAAAGATGAATATGAAGTTTTTAAGGAATTATTGAAACATCCATCATTATTCCATGATTTAAAAAAAGATCCCGAAAAAAACGTAAGGCACTTGATAAAATCTTATGAGTTATACAAGAAATATGTAGAGGAAGCATTAAAGGATGATAATGACTATTTAGAATGACATATCCGATTTGAGGTGGAACAATGAGACTTCGACAATTTATTTTAATGAAGAAAAAAGATTTTTACGAAGAAGAGGCAAAGAAAATATTGAAACATGTTCAATTCAAGCATCCGTCTGAAATTGATCTATTTACACTATGCGATTTATATGGCATGAAAATAAATCACATCAAGGAACCATACAGTCGATCCTGGCCTATTAAAGATAAGCGACGGGGCCTTATTGAATTAGGGACATACAAAAATGAAATTGTCGAAAGACAAATTCTTGCTGAAGAATTTTCTCATTTGTATCTACACTATTCAAACGAATTGCTGATGAACGAATATTCACTGAATAAAACGGAACTGCAGGCTTTCAAATTGGCTGCAAATTTATTAATGCCGGTTAGCTGGATATTAAAAGCTGATGTTTCTCAACATTATAATAATCGTCAAATTTTAGCTGATGAACTTGCGAAAGAATATAATGTGACGGTTGATTTTGCTTTGAACCGCTTAAATTTATTGCAGGAAACTTGTATTTTCAATACAGATTCTGATGAATTACGTGAGCTACAACCAGATCCAATATTTTATAGAATTCCAAACGTAAAAAAGCAGAATTTAGTAATCATGGCTAACGGCAAGGAACAATTTTCACTGTAAACCAACTGGAAAAACTTATAACTCGAGGCGAATATATATGAGAAAAATTGTTATTTCATTAATAACATTATCTGTAATTTTATCATTAATGGGCTGCGGCAAGCCTCAAACTCAAGCGCCTAAGCGCCATGTTAACTATATTGCGCCAACTGAATATAAAAATTTGAAAATAGGAATGACAAAAAAACAAGTGATTAAGGCAATAGGGAAGCCAACGAAGAAAGACCCTAATAATAGCAACATGTGGTATTACAGCATTAAACATAAATTAGCAAAAGATTCTTATGTAATTCTTACATTTGACATGAGTGATGATATTAACTCAAACGCTTATGTGTTGATAAGGAAAGAGCAACAGGGACTTTTGACAGCTTATGACACTTCTGTCGATCAATTTACTGGTAAAGATACAAATGATAAATCAAATACAGCTTCTTCCGATTCCAGCTCGGATACAGTCGAATCAGATACCATGAAAGGAGCATCCAGCAGCTCCGAGTTAAAATTAGCCGCTAAAAAAGCAGATAAAGACAATGTAAAAACAGCTTATATAAAAGATAAAATTGCAGTGATCGAATTCAAAGATGAATTTGAAACGAATGAGAAAACCATGCTCCAGAATTTCGCTTTATACAGTACTCGACTCATGGAAAAAGAAAAAAATAATCCGAATGTAAATGGATTTGCCTTTATCCGTGACACGACATTTGAAGACAATAAAGGAAACAAAACTACAGGAACAGCAATTATTGCTTATTTTACAAAAAAGGATGCGAATTCGATTTCTTACGGGAACTTTCGGAATCTTGTCGATCTGAACCCATATAAGTTTTACAAAGTGGCAAGTGGATATTACATCAATCCAGCGATCTATAAAAATGCGAAGTCTTATATGCATGGTTTGCCGGCTTATAAAAATTCCAGTGATTATAAGCTATCCGATGATTTTTCAGAGGATCTAGCTTCATAATTATATAATTTTTTAGATTGAGGGGGATAAATGGTGAAAAAGGGTAGTCTGTTGTATGCAGGAATAATTGTCGTGTTACTCATCTTATTGGTACTTGGAAGATATTTATACGGGTTTTTCCTATTACTGTCAGGCGTATGCTTTTCTTTAATGATTGCGGGTTTGTTTGAGCCAAAGTTAGCGTTTTGGTCTAAGAAGAGATCAAGAAAATCTGCTGGTATAGGTTACCTTATTTTAACAATAGTTTTCTCTGTCCTTTTTTCAATTTGTTCGCCAAACCAAGATGTAGCAACCAAAGATAACAAGACAAAAACAGCTTCGTCTGAAATTAAAAAAGCAGAAAATAAAAAGAGTGAAACCACTGCTAAGAAGGCGGATAAAGACAAAAAAGAGGAGAAGAGTAAGAAAGCAGATGAGGATAAAAAGGCGGATGAGCAAAAGAAAGATAAAGCTTCCGTGGCCGCAGGCACAACTGCCGCTGTAAAAACCAAAAATAATCAATCAAAATCTAATAATACCAACAAGCAAACAACACCAACCAATCAAGAGGCTGTCACATTAGTTGAAACCGTTGATGGGGATACTATAAAGGTAAACTACAAAGGTAAAACCGAAACGGTGCGTTATTTGCTTGTTGACACACCAGAGGAAAAGAAACCTGGTACTTGCGTACAGCCATATGCCGTTAGTGCATATAACAAGAACAAACAGCTGGTTAACAGTGGAAAACTTACCCTAGAATTTGAGACCAATGGCGACAAATACGATAAGTATGGCCGACTACTGGCATATGTATTCGTAAATGGAAAGTCAATCCAAGAGGAGTTGCTAAAAAGTGGATATGCCCGGGTTGCTTACATTTATAACCCGCCATACAAGTATCTCTCAAAATATGAAAGTGATGAAAATGCTGCTAAAAGCAGGCACCTCAATATATGGTCAGATAGTGGATTTGTAACTGATTCTGGATTCAATGGGTGTGCAAAGGCATCGGCAGGAACAAGCACAGCTTCCAGTAGATCAAGTTCCAGCACAACGAGGCATTCAACGAGTTCTGGATCTTCAAGTTCTGGATCGTCAAATAGTTCAAGTTCATCGGCTACAAGTGCTCCCGCTTCTTCCGGGGCAACAGAAATTTTTGCAAACTGTACCGAATTGAGAAAGAAATATCCAAATGGAGTTCCAAAAGGACACCCTGCTTATCAAGAAAAGATGGACCGGGATCACGACAATTATGCATGTGAAAGATAAGAAAGGCCCTGAGGGGCTTTTCTTTAGAACTAAAGAAGAACATACGTACTTAATTTTCTGTACAATGTCAATGAGTTTTTTGTACAAAATGGAGGTAAATGAATATGGCAAGTATACAAAAACGCGGAAAAAACTCATTCCTATTGGTTGTTGAAATTGGTTACAGTGCAAAAGGAAAACGTCTAAAAAGAACAAAAACAATCCATGTTAATGATCCGCAGTTATTAAAGAAAAAGAAAAAACTCAATGAGTATTTAAATGATGAACTGACAAAATTTAAAATTGAAGTGGAAGCCGGGGAATATATTGCGCCTGAAAAAATGGTACTATCTGAGTTTGTAAAGGAATGGGAGAAAAAATATGCAAAAGAAGCCCTGTCAGGTGGCACTTTAAATAATTATCTGAGCAACTTTAAAAACCATATAGAACCGGTGCTTGGTGACCTTAGGCTAGACCAAATCAAAACAATACACATCGTAAACCTTTTGAATAATCTAAAGCGCACCGATGGAAATGGGGAAAGCTCAATCCACGTCAAACAATATACATACCGGGTGATAAGGAACATCATGAGCCGTGCTTACGAATGGAAGCTGGTAAAAAACAATCCGGTAGACGGTGTGAAAAAGCCACGAAATAAGGATGAGGAAATGCACAAAGTTAATGTGTATGACGAGGAAGAAGTGGAACAACTTTTTTTAGCTGTACAATCTGAGCCGATCCATTGGCGGATCTTTACTTCCCTCGCATTGGCCGGCGGGCTGCGGAAAGGCGAATTATTAGGGCTTGAAGTCTCGAAAATAAACTTTGACGAGCAGACAATTGAGATTGACCAGACCATTGTAATGGGAGAAAATAATAAACCCGAAATCAAGTCAACTAAAACTAAAAAGTCGGCACGCCTTGTCTCGTTGCCTAAAACCGTTATGGATGAGCTAAAGTTTTATGTAAAGTATCTTGAAAAAGAAAAGGAAAAAATGGGCGATGCATATGAGCAAGAACATCAATGGCTGTTTTGTAACGAATACGGTCATCATCTTTATCCGACGACACCAAGCAAATGGTGGTCCCGATTTGTTAAAAAAGCTGGAGTAAGGCATATCCGCCTGCACGATCTGCGACATACTTCGGCTACGCTTCTAATTAACCAGGGTGTGCATGCTAAAATTATATCAGAAAGACTTGGGCATGCTGATATCGGTATTACGATGGATACTTACGGCCACGCGCTCCGAACTGCGGATAAGTCGGCAGCTGAAAAATTGGATACTATTTTCCGGTCAAAAAGCCAAAAAGAATCAAACCGTCAACAATCCGTCAACAAGTCATAAATTGTGCTTCCGTGAGCTACAATTTGTTGAAAAGCAAAAAACGCTCAAACCCTTTTATATCAAGAGGTTTGAGCGTTTAAACTTTAAGCGGAAGACGGGACTCGAACCCGCGACCCACACCTTGGGAAGGTGTTAGGCAATTTAGGAACTCGATGGAAATGAATCGAAAACCATTGGTATAAGTGGATTTTAAAAATTAGTTATCTGATTTTATGGGGAGTAAAATGGTCAACAATGATGAATTTCGTCAACAATTCGTCAACAACTCAAAAGATGACAGCCAGCCAGCTGTATTGAGTAGAAAAAAGAGCAGGTGAAAGCCTGCTCTTTTTTGCAGGCATAATATAGGGGGGTATTTTTTGCAAAATACATGGACAATTGGGAACGCCTGCTAACAAAATTATAGGAAAATTGAACTATTTTGTCTATATGCCTCGAAAAAATTTTTTGGGATTTTTTGGCTGGATCACTTTTTTTCAAAAACCAATAAAAAAAAATTCAAAAAACGTATTGACAATGTACATACAAAATGATACAATGAAATCAAGATAAAGGAAAGGAGATAAGAGAAATGAACGTAATGAAACGGGCTTGGGAGATTGCTAAAGCAGGACAACGTAAATTTGGCGGAAAGGTAAAGGAATACTTTGCAGAATCTCTCCGGCTCGCATGGAAGGAGGCAAAAGCAGCAAAAGAAATTACGGTGGAAGATGTTGAAACCTACATCAATTCCGTAATGAAGAGCGATTCCTATTCCGTTAACTACTGGGCAAAATATGGGAAGGAACGCTTATACGTAAATTACTATACCGGATCCGGATACCGTAAAGAACAAGGGTTTCTTGAATTGCAAAACGGTGTTATTGTGGCACAAGAACGTGGCACATATACACCGGTAACAAAAGCGTTTTGGAGATTTAAAGGCGCTAAAATTAATGCATAAAAATTAGGAGGAAACAAAAATGAAAATTGTGTATAAAGAAACGTCTTATTCCGAAACTGTTTACCCGGAGCTTGTAAAGGGGACACCAAAAGCTGCCGAGGCATTTGCGATTGTCGAACATGCCGTTAAGGAAGATTACATATTCAGCCTTGGGGAGGTTTTACCGTCAACCACTTTCGACAACAGCGAATCTAGACTACAAACAGATTATAAAACGGTTGGAACGTGGGAAGTAGATGAAGATGAGTTTCTGGCGGCTGCCGATAAAATAAAGGAAATAATAGCAGAACGTAATAACAAACGAAAGAATCGCGCGGAAGCATACGAAATGTACCGGGAAATGCGAAAAACTTTTAAACCACTTGGCATTAAGGTGTGGGAAGCAAAGGATGCCGCAAAAACTTGGGGCATATCGGTGGAAGAGATAGACGGCGCCGATTATCCGGATGGCCATTTTAAAAGTAACGGCGCCTATACGTTTATATCAGAAACTGCGCTTACGGAAAAATTCGGGAAACCGGAAAAATAGAAAAGAGAGCGGATTTATGTTCGCTCCCTCTTCCCTTACATCTCATGTTACGGTTCAATAAAAAATAGCACAGGTTAATTAATTAAAAAGATACTATTTAAATACACCCTGTGTTATGGTTCATGGACTAATTATAATCACAAACTTTTATCATGTCAATGCGCATGTTGTGTCCATCTTTTTGGTTATGGGAGGTATGAAAGTGAAACGTACGAGGCAATACAGGATTGATCAGGACCTTCTTGATCGGTTCGACCGCGTAAATGAAGCACTGATGCAAAACAAGAGTGAAGTCATCCGACAATTGATGAGGAAATATGTAGAGGAAAAAGAGGAGGAGTTGAAAGTG